>Ga0310690_10000384_pt1 | contig 98396 bp, 89 predicted proteins | sample AusTroGonzalo_MG_2_FD_207661 | JGI IMG/M metagenome (GOLD analysis project Ga0310690, IMG submission 207661) | Bovine rumen microbial communities from tropical cattle in Woodstock, Queensland, Australia - Gonzalo_04 (v2) (version 2) | ecosystem: Host-associated > Mammals > Digestive system >...
TACCATATCCGGAACTGGACTGTTCGCCTATATAGTACCTGTGGGCGATTCGAGAATTGGTTCTCTGAAATATTCCATAGCCATGAATATGGTTCTGTTTGCTGCGATATATATTATCTCGGACAGAAGGATAGCTCCTGAGCGGAATTATTTTGCATTTTTCTACGGATTTTTCATTTCCGCATTTGCTTACACGATCGTGCTGACTAATGCCAAGGAGAATGCGATAGTGATAGTTTCAGTGCTGTTCACCCCTGTTGCTCTGGGCTTTAAAAACCTTGAAAAGCGCATCAATAATGCCATAGATGACGAAAAAGCAGCGGAAGAAGCTGCCGGAGAGGAGGCTCCCGGAGATGAATGAACGCAGGAACTCAGTATTCGGAGGCATTCTCGGTGATAATATAGTCCTCTCGGGACTTATGGTCATTTCTCCGGTCATTATCTGCGGTGACAACGTCCGCAACGCAGAAGCGCTGATATATGCTTTTACAGCGATAACGTTCTTTTCAGTCATGATAGCTTCGTTTGTGCCGAAGAGCATACCTTATACGCTGAAGGTCGTTATCTACGCAATAATCTCATCGCTTGTCTATATACCCGTGAGACTTGCTGCGGAGGAATACTACCCGGAAGCTATAACCCGTATCGGCATATACTTCCCGCTGCTGGCAGTTAATTCGCTTATAGTATTCCAGACGGAGGCAAGGTTTTTCCGCATGAAAAAGCTCAGGATGATGTTCACACTGATTTTCTGTATCCTCGGCTTTGACGCCGTTATGCTGCTGACAGCAGTGATACGGGAGCTTCTTGCATACGGTACCATAAACAGCAGGATGGCTGATGCAGATACGCTTATAAGCGGTCTGTCGCAGCCCTTCGGAGGCTTTATCATGCTGGGACTCATGTGCGGAGCTTACCGCTGGATACGTTCTGCCGCAAGACGTGAAAAAGACAGTTCAAGGAGTGTAACCGATGTATCTGGTAAATGACATTATAGCTCTCCTTGCTGCTAATCTGATACTTATGCAGGCGCTGGGAACGAGCACTCTGTTCATAGCGGCAGGAAGCAGGAAAAATCTTATCGCTACTGCCTTGTGCATAACGGTCTTCACGACAATCGGCAGTGCAGCTGCTTACCTCATCGACAGTTCACTTCCTGTGGATTATGATTATTTTAAGCTTTTGATATATACTCTCACCGTCAGCGTTATGTATGTTTCAATGCTGACCGCATTGTATTTCACAGCAAGGGAAAACTTTGAGCGCTACCGTAAGTACATACACCTTTCCGCTTTCAACTGCGCTGTTATGGGAACTCTTTTCACTATCAGCGGCAAGGCGGCTGACGATTCTTCTTACATGAACATATGGAGCTACGTCAGGGGCGGACTTGAGGCAGGTGCAGGTTTCGTGATAGCTTCCCTCATGCTCACAGTAGCTTACAGGAAGCTGAATTCATCGAAGGTACCGGCTTCGTTCAGAGGATTTCCGGCAATGCTTATCTATCTTGGCATCATATCAATGGCAGTATATTCGCTGAAATAAACAGAAGTGCAATAGCTGCATATTAGGAGTATTGAAATGAGATTCAAAAACAAAGGAAGGAAAATATACAAAACCAAGGAGAAGAACTATTACGGAAAAACTCCTGCAGCAAAAGCGTTTTCCGTAGGACTTACGGTCCTTCTGATAGGAGGTATAGGTTTTCTCGGTTACAGTGCAGCTGAGCCAGTCATAAACTATACCAAAAAAAAGGGGGATAACACCATATCGACGCTTTCGACTGACAGTGCTCTCACTCCGGCATCCACACCGGTGGAGGCTACCGGCGGTAATGCAGAGCTTCAGGTGCCCCTTGGGCGGGAGGAATACCGTGCAGCGGCGTTTACTCCGGTAGATCTTACAAGCGTTGAAACACTGAAGGCTGCGCTTAGGAGGATTCCTGATTCCCTTGACATCGAATATGTCGAGGTGCCATTGAAGGTCTCAGGAGGCGAGCTGTACTATATGAGCTCGGTGTACTACGCTACTCAGACCGGTGCGATAAAGAATATGATCTCTCTGAAGGACATAGTTGATACCATAGAGGGATCTGGCTACAAATCAGCGGCTATGGTGAGCACCTTCAAGGACTATATACTTCCGATCGCGGACCGCAGGAGCGGCTATATCACCGCTGAGACCGACGAGCAGTGGATAGACAATGACTACGAATCCGGTGGCAAGCCGTGGACTTCACCCTTTTCGCAGATGGCTGTGGACTACAACGGTGAAATAGTCGATGAGATAGCATCGGCAGGCTTCGATAAGATCATATGCACGGATATGATATTTCCTGATTTCAGGGAATCCGATCTGGAAATACTGCCGAGGGATATTTCTGCCCACGACCGCTATAAAGCGCTCACAGCTGCTGCAAACCTGTATTATGACAAGGCACTGTCCCACGGCTCCACAATGGCTGTTGAGATAAAGGCTTCGGATATATTAAAGGGCAACAAGGATGTTATATCCGAGCCTCTGTACCTTAATGTAAACTCGATAATACTGAACATAGACATAGACGAGATAAGCTACGGAGTATATACCAGCAGTACGGTCTACGAATTCAAGGGAACTGCTGCTGAAAAAACAAAAACGATGCTGTCCCTCGTAAGGAACGAGCTTAAGGATTACAGCAATGTTACCGTCAGGTTATCAGGAGTGTCTGTCACACCAGACGAGCTTGTAAAGGCAAAGGAAGTAATCGGAGAATTTGGCTTTACATCTTTTGTAATAGGATAAAAAACTACCGATCATCGGAGAACGGAGAAAAAAATGGCTGAAAATTTCAAGGTCTCGCTTCAGAAGCTCATCGACGAATTCAAGCTTGAAGTGATATATATCCATAAGGATGCAAACGACGTCATGATCGACGAAAACGATGTAAACAGACCGGGACTCCAGCTTATGGGCTTCTATGAATATTTCAACCCTGAGCGTATACAGATAATAGGTAAAATGGAGTTTGCCTACCTTTCAACTATTGACGAAAAGACTCGCCGCGAGAGGCTCCAGCTCCTTTTTGCCCAGAGGATACCGGCTCTTATCATCACAAGAGAGTTGCCGTATTTTGCGGAAATGCTCGAACTTGCAAAGGAGTATGAGGTGCCTCTGCTCAGAAGCAAGGACAGCACTTCAAACTTTATGTCCGGACTTATCGCGTTCCTTAACCTTACTCTAGCACCGCGTATAACACGCCATGGCGTACTTATCGAGATATACGGCGAAGGTGTTTTCATAACCGGCGAGAGTGGCGTAGGTAAGAGCGAGACCGCTATCGAGCTCGTAAAGCGCGGGCACAGGCTTGTAGCCGATGATGCTGTGGAGCTGAGAAAGGTGTCCAATATCAGCCTTGTAGGCAGCTCGCCGGATAATATCCGCCATTTCCTTGAGCTCAGAGGTATTGGAATCATCAACGCACGCCGTCTGTTCGGTATAGGTGCAGTTAAAATGACTGAAAAGCTCGACCTTGTGGTAGAGCTTGAGCAGTGGAACTCAGAAAAGATCTATGACAGAATGGGCGTAGATACTGAATACGTGTCCATACTTGGCGTAAAGGTGCCTTCGCTCACTATCCCTGTAAAGCCCGGAAGAAATCTTGCCGTTATACTTGAAGTTGCCGCTATGAACAACAGACAGAAGAAAATGGGATATAACGCTGCACAGGAGCTTCTTAACAGGCTTGGCATGGAATCTGACTCCAAGGAGATAGTGCGCGATTACGAATCATTCTGAAAAACTGAAGAATGTCGCTTCAACAATAATGTTCGGAGGTATCGCTATGATAAAAATAGATGAACTTACCAGACTTTGTGAAAAACTCGGATGTCGTATCACACCGGAATGCTCACTGAGCGAATATATCACATTCAGGTTCGGAGGTCCGTGCAGGGCTCTTGTCAGTGTAAATTCCGCTGAATCGGCTGCTGAACTTATAAAGTATCTTAAAAGTGAAAACGTACATTATGGCGTTCTTGGCAGAGGAAGCAATATAATCGCACTTGACGAGGGCTTCGACGGCGTGGTTCTGCTTTTCGGAAGTGATTTTGCAAAAATAGAGACCGACGGCGTGACTATGCGCTGTGAAGCGGGAGCCCTTCTTGCTTCTGCCTGCGTACATGCTCAGCAGGCTGGACTCACCGGCATGGAAAATCTTTTCGGCATACCGGGAACAGTCGGCGGTGCTTTGTACATGAATGCCGGAGCATACGGCAGTGAGATGAAGGATATAGTTGTGTCGGCTGAGTACGTTGACGAGGACTGCTGTATCAGGTCCATAGACCTTGATGAAATGGAGCTTTCTTACCGTCATAGTGTATTCTCCGGTACAGGCTGTGTGATAACTTCTGTTACACTGAGGCTTTCACAGGGCGATCCTGATGCTATAAAGTCCGCAATGACCGAATGCATGGCAAAGCGCAGCTCCAAACAGCCGCTGGAATATCCCAGCGCAGGAAGCACGTTCAAGCGTCCTAAGGGAAGCTATGCGTCACTCCTTATAGAGCAGTGCGGTCTGAAGGGACTTACCTGCGGCGGAGCGATGGTCAGCGAAAAACACAGCGGATTTGTTATAAACAAGGGCTATGCTACAAGTGCGGATGTTCTTGAACTGTGCGAAAAGGTACAGAGCATAGTTAAAGAAAAGACCGGTTATGCCCTTGAGCTTGAACCGGTGATATTGAAATAAGAGATCCTTGCAAGGGTGAGAAATATGAAATTATTGATAGTTACCGGTATGTCCGGCTCGGGAAAGTCCAGCGTCATGGACGTACTGGAGGATATAGGCTTTTACTGCATTGACAACATACCTCCTAAGCTCATATCAAGGTTTGTGGATCTATGCAGGAAATCCGACAATCAGCTGGAAAAGATAGCGGTCGCGGTAGACATCCGTTCCGGAGATATGTTTGCCGAGATATTCCTTTCATGGCAGGCACTGAAGAACGAGCCTGACGTGGACGTAAAGGTGCTCTTTATCGAGGCAAGCGACGAGGTGCTCATAAAGCGATACAAGGAGACTCGCCGTAAGCATCCCCTTGATGAAAAATTCAACGGGAATCTCCATGAGGCTATCCAGTACGAGTGGCAGCAGCTCTCACAGCTGCGCGAGATAGCTGATTATTACATAGAGACCTCGGAGCTGACAGTTTCACAGCTGAAGGAGCAGGTAAAGGAGATATTCCTCAGCAGGAGCTCTGATTCTCTAGTTATAAAGGTAATGTCCTTCGGCTTCAAGTACGGAGTCTCCACCGAATCTGATCTTGTTTTCGATGTAAGGTGCCTGCCTAATCCCTACTACGTGGATGAGCTGAGGAACCATACGGGCTGTGAAAGCTGTGTTCAGGACTATGTAATGAGTTTTGAGCAGTCAAAGGTGCTTCTGGATAAGCTCACCGATCTTATCGACTACCTGATACCACTTTATCTCCACGAGGGCAAGAGCCAGCTTGTTATAGCGTTTGGCTGTACGGGAGGAAAGCATCGTTCCATAACCTTTGCCGAGCTTATAGCAAAGCACCTTATGGATAAGGAGTACCGCGTTCAGAAATATCACAGGGATATAACAAAAGACAAGAAATTTGAATAACGGGAGTGAATCAAGATTTCTTTTTCGGGTGAAGTTAGAAAAGAGATAAGGCAGTCTATAAACGACAAGGATAAGCGTTTTGCCTGCCTGTATGGTATGCTCCTTTTCGGCAGGACGCTGGAAAAGGGACATATCTGTTTCCAGACCGAGAGCGGTACTTCCTCAGAGGTGTTCCGTGAACTTTTCCTGAGCGTTTTCGGCTATGAGCCGGAATGTCAGGTTAGCACAAGAAAAAACGGCGTAAAAATGTATACGTACGATATTACAGCTGCCGGCGTGGTCGAGGATGTGTTCCGGAAATATCATCTCAGCACGTCGGAGCGAAACATAGATTCCGAGATTATTGCCACCAATAGTCTCGGAGTTTTTACAGCAGGAGTATTTCTTGCCTGCGGAAGCGTCAATGATCCCTCCAAGGAATACCACCTTGAATTTGCTGTGCAGGGGGAGGAGCTTGCCGGAGGACTGTCCATGCTTCTGGGAGATATTGGAGTAAATGCTAAAACTGTTCTGAGAAGGGGACAGTACGTGGTGTATATAAAAGGAAGCGAATCCATAGAGGATACGCTCACATTTATAGGTGCACAGCAGTGTACTCTTGAACTGATGAACGTGAAGATATATAAGGATGTTCGCAATAAGGCAAACAGGATAGCCAACTGCGACGCCGCAAATATAGACAAGGTAGTAAAGGCGGCATTGAAGCAGATAGAGGACATAAAGCTCATAGAGCAGACTATAGGCTTTGAAAGTCTTTCAGAGGAGCTCCGTGAGGTAGCCGAGCTGCGTCTGGAAAATACCGATATGAGTCTTCAGGAGATAGGCGAGAATCTTTCTGAGCCAATAAGCCGTTCGGGAGTAAACCACCGTTTCAAGAAGCTGGCGGCTATTGCCGATATGCTGAGAGCCGGAGGAAATATAAATGAGAAGTGACGGATTTGTTAATCTTCACGTGCATACCGAGTACAGTCTGCTGGACGGAGCCTGCCGTATCAAGGAGCTTATCAGCCGTGTGCGTGAGCTCGGTCAGACCGCTGCTGCCATAACCGATCACGGCAATATGTACGGAGTGGTAGAGTTTTGGAACGAAGCTAAGAACCAGGGCATAAGACCAATTATAGGCTGCGAGGTCTATGTTGCGCCTCGAGGACATCTTGACAAAGAGCCTAAGTTGGATTCATCGCCATATCATCTTATACTTCTGTGCAGGAACAACGAGGGCTACCGCAATCTTGTAAAGCTGGTATCCATTGCCAGTATTGACGGATTTTATAACAAGCCCCGTGTGGACAGGGAACTGCTGAAAAAATACAGCAGCGGCCTTATATGCCTGTCCGCCTGTCTTGCCGGAGAGATACCCCGTAAGCTTTCGGCAGGGGAGTATGCTGATGCGAAGAAGACTGCGCTGGAATATCTGGAAATATTCGGCAAGGGCAACTACTATATAGAAGTTCAGAATCACGGTATAGCCGAGGAGCTGAAAATACTGCCGCTCCTGTATAAGTTGTCTGCTGAGACCGGAATACCGCTTGCAGCAACAAATGACTGTCACTATATAAGCAAGAAGGACGCTGAAACTCAGAATGTCCTCCTTTGCATACAGACGGGAAAGACTCTTGACGAGCCTAACCCAATGAAGTTTGAAACGGATGAATTTTACGTAAAATCCGCTGATGAAATGGCAGCTCTTTTTGAGGGGCATGAGGAGGCTGTGACTAATACAGCTGTAATTGCCGAGCAGTGCAATGTGGAATTTAAATTCGGCAATATAAAGCTCCCGAAGTTTACCATAGACGGCGTAACTGATAACAAGCAGTATTTCAGGGAGCTCTGCGTTAACGGGATGTATGAAAAATATGGAGCGGCTCCGCCTAAGCCGGTCACAGAACGCATGGAATACGAGCTTTCCGTTATAACGGAAATGGGCTATACTGACTATTATCTCATTGTCTGGGACTTTATAAGATATGCCCGTGAGCATAATATCCCTGTTGGTCCCGGAAGAGGCTCCGGTGCGGGAAGTCTGTGTGCCTACTGCATAGGCATAACCGGCATAGATCCCATGAAATTCAATCTGCTTTTCGAGCGCTTTCTCAATCCTGAAAGAGTTAGTATGCCGGACTTTGATATTGATTTCTGTATCGAAGGACGACAACATGTCAAGGATTATGTTATCAGCAAGTACGGTGCTGACCGAGTATCGGAGATAATAGCCTTTGATACGCTGAAAGCAAGAGCGGCTGTTCGTGACGTGGGTAGAGTTCTCGGAGTTCCATACCAGCTTTGCGACAAGGTAGCGAAACAGATAGATTTCAGGAATACACTTGATGAAGCATTGAAGGAATCTGATGAGCTTGCCATGCTTTACCGCTCGGATAATTCGGTAAGGAAGCTTATCGACCTTGCAAGGCGACTTGAAGGTATGCCCCGGCATACTTCGACTCATGCTGCGGGAGTTGTAATATCTGCGGTACCTCTTAGTGATATTGTTCCGCTCCAGAAAAACGACGGCACAGTAGTTACTCAGTACACTATGACAGTGCTTGAAGCCCTTGGGCTGCTGAAAATGGACTTCCTCGGACTTCGCAATCTCACCATAATACGTGATACTGTAAACGAGATAAGAAGGTCTGAGCCGGATTTTGATATTGACAGTATCCATCTGGACGATCAGGGCGTGTACGGTATGCTTTCTCGTGGAGACACGGAGGGCGTTTTCCAGCTTGAGAGTGAGGGGATGACACAGCGTCTCATGGAACTCTGTCCCGAGAGGCTTGAGGATCTTATTGTGGTAATATCCCTTTATCGTCCTGGACCGATGAAGTCTATACCGGTGTATATAGAAAATAAAAAGCATCCGGAAAACGTTAAGTACAAGCATCCTCTTTTGAAGGAGATACTGAGCGACACATATGGCTGCATGGTCTATCAAGAGCAGGTAATGGAGATATGCAGAAAGCTTGCAGGCTATACCTACGGCCATGCGGATATAGTCCGGAGAGCTATGGCTAAGAAGAAGCACGATGTTATGCTCAAAGAGCGGGAGAGCTTTGTAGCCGGAGCAGAGAAGAACGGAGTAAGTCGTGAAACTGCCAATGAGATATTTGACGAGATGATAAGCTTTGCGTCTTATGCTTTCAATAAGTCCCATGCGGCGGCTTATGCCTATCTTGCTTACCAGACTGCTTATCTGAAATACCACTATAAAGGCGCGTACATGGCAGCGCTTATGTCAAGCGTAATGGGAGTGACAAACAAGCTTGCCGAGTACATCAACGCCTGCCGCAGCTCAGGCATAGAGCTTCAGCTGCCGGATGTAAATAAGAGCATGAAGGGCTTCACATACGCTGACGGAAAGATGTATTTCGGACTGCTTGCAGTAAAAAACGTGGGAAGCGGTCTTGCAGAGAAGATAATAGCCGAGCGGAGGGCTAACGGAACTTTCACCGGGCTTCAGGATCTGTGCGAGCGTATTGACGGCAGGGAACTGAACAAAAAAGCTCTTGAAAATCTTATCAAGGTGGGAGCTCTGGACGGCCTTGGACTTAACAGGCGGCAGATGATAGAGAATTACGAAAAAATGCTCGACGTTACCGGAAGCGGTTCCAGAGGCGTTATAGACGGTCAGCTCAATTTTCTTGATTCCTGTGACGACAGCGGCATGAAAATGCGTATACCCTTTGTGCCGGAATACGATTCCAAAAGACTGCTTGCTCTTGAGAAGGAGGCAGCAGGGATGTACATTTCAGGTAGTCCGCTCACTGAGTACAGATATATCTCTGAGCTTATGCATACAGCTGCTGTATCGGATATAATTTGCGAAGAGGCTCCTGAGGACGGCAAAAGTGTAAAGCTTATATGCACGCTTCAGGACAAAAAGGTACATATTACAAAGCGCGGCGAAAAAATGTGTTTTCTTACTGTTGCCGATGAGACCGGTGAGATAGACGCCGTAGTGTTCCCGGATCTGTATGCGGTTTTTGCAGCTAAGCTCGTTCAGGACAGCATTCTCTATATAAGCGGAAGTATCTCGGTCAAGGACGAAAGCGTGTCCATTATATGTGAAACTATCATCGCCGGTGAGGACATCAGCCGGGTGGCAGGCAATATGAAGCTGTGTATAAAGGTGGATTCTGTAAACGAGATCATCTCCTCGGAGCTTAAAAGAGTCTGTGACGAATACAGGGGAAACACTGAGATATGCTTTTATCTGACGGATCAGAAGAAAATGCTGCTTCCTAAAAACAAGCTGTATATAGAAGTCTCCGAGGCTTCTTACAAGGCTTTGTGCAGCTGCTTTGAGCCTTCCCGGATAGGTATTGTGCGGTAATGGATAAATATTTACGGTTTTTATCAAAAATAACTGAATCCTACTTGACAATTTTTCTTCAAAGTAGTAAAATATAAATGTATGGAATTATGATGCAGCTACAAAGGCGTGCTGTCATTAAACAATATATGCCATGAGCAGATTGGAGTATACTTATGATCAAGAAAATCGGCGTATTAACAAGCGGAGGAGATGCCCCTGGTATGAATGCTGCTGTAAGAGCGGTAGTCAGAACAGCTATCAGCAAGGGTATGGAGGTATATGGTATCCGCAGAGGCTATACTGGTCTTATTTCCGGCGATATTTACCAGATGGACGAGAGAAGCGTTTCTGATATAATCCACAGAGGCGGTACTGTTCTCTATACAGCAAGATGTCCTGAATTCAGAACAGCTGAGGGTGTTGCAAAGGCTAAGGCTAAGTGTGACGAGCTTGGTATCGAAGGTCTCGTAGTTATCGGCGGTGACGGCTCTTTCAGAGGAGCTGCTGATCTTTCCGCTCAGGGTGTACTTTGTATCGGTCTTCCCGGTACTATCGACAACGATATTGCCTGCACTGATTATACTATCGGTTTTGATACAGCTATGAACACAGCTATGGAAATGGTAGATAAGCTCCGTGATACATCACAGTCCCACGACAGATGCTCTGTTGTTGAGGTAATGGGCAGAGGAGCTGGCCACATTGCAGTAAATACCGGTATCGCCTGCGGTGCTACTGATATCATTACCAAGGAAGTTCCCTACGACATCGACGCTATTGCCAAGACTATGCTTGAAAAGAAGGCTAAGGGCAAGCAGAACTTTGTAGTAATCGTAGCTGAGGGCATTGGTCATTCTCAGGAGATCGCTACAATGCTTCAGGAAAAAACTCATATCGAGACAAGAGCAACAGTTCTCGGTCATGTACAGAGAGGCGGCTCTCCTACTGTAAGAGACAGAGTTGAGGCTACAAGAATGGGCTATTATGCTGTTGAGCTGCTTGAGCAGGGTATTGGCAACAGAGTTGTTGGCATAAAGGACAGCAAGATCGTTGATTACGATATTCAGGAAGCACTCTCAATGCAGAAGCCTTACGACGAGAAGCTCCACAAGATCGCTGAACAGATCGCATTCTGATGTAACATATAGTGACATTTAAACAGCTCAGAGTTGACTCTGAGCTGTTTTTTATTATGCTTACTCAAAAACGGACAATATTTTTTTATCTGTGGCTGGGGAGGAATATGTCCAGCTTGAGATATGACCTTCGTTTATGAAATATACCGGCTCACGCAGTTCCGGTTCATCCTCGCATACATCAACTATGACCAGCTTGATCTTCATTTTCTCAGGTATTACAGCTTTTATGAATACGCTTACATTCTGACCTGCCTTGATGTTATCTCTGACCTCCGCAAGACCGGCGAGATTCGGCGCAAGCTCTACGAAGATACCGTAATCCTCCACTGAGCGTACAATGCCTGCGACGGTCTCGCCGGCTGAGAACATGGAAGCATTTTCCTCCCATGTGCCAAGGAGCTCCTTGTGAGAAAGGCATATCCTGTTGTTTTCGTTTGATTTTACAACAGCTTTTATGTACTGACCTACCTTTAATCTGTCGGAGGGATGTGATATTCTTGATACAGATATAGAGTCGATAGGAATAAGCGAGGGGATACCGCAGCCTATGTCCACGAAGCAGCCGAATTGTTCAAGATGAGTTATCCTTGCCGGGATAATGTCACCGGGTACAAGCTTTTGTATATAGTTTCTGACGCATTCTTTCTGAGCGGCACAGCGTGAAAGTAGGGCGGTCATTTTGCCGTTTTCATCTTTTTTCAGCTCGATGACCTTGAAGCACACAGTTTTGTTGACTCTTGAAATTACAGCGATGTCCCGCGTAAGGCCTTCTGAAATGCCGACTGCACCTTCGCTGCGCGGTATGATGCCCGTTGCGCATGGGAGATCGACGATCAGATTGTGGGAGCTGTCACATACCGCTGCGTGTGCTTCGAGAATTGTGCCATTTTCCATGGCCTCTCGCAAGCCTTCTTCGGTGGAAATGAGCCTTTTATTCTGAGCTGTTCTGATGAGTGAACCTTCTGGCGAAAAAATCATGTTTATACCTCCGTAGATATGTCTTCCGCAAATGTTTGCCGATAGTCAAATATATGTGGAAGGACGCTTTTGTATTCCGGCGGGACTTAAATATCTGCTTTTACAGATAAGCCGCCGTAGAAATTGAAAACAGCAGTGACCTTGTCCGCAATGTCTCTCTCGCATATGACGTACATGGTAGTTTTACGGTTCCTTGAAGGCTCCGGGATAACGTCTTCGGAGGTGGGAGCTTCCATGACAGCGGTAATATAGTTGTGTGATGTTACAGCGGTAGGTATGATAGTGTACATACAGCCGTTTCTGAGCCTTACAGCCTTTTCCGAGGAGCGATTGTACATCATTCCGGCGGACAGTATACCGTCAACGGTGTCCCTGACTTTCTTTACTGCAAGCTCAGCTATCTCCGGAGTCTCAAATTCAGCTGATACTCTGGTTATCATAAAATCATCCTTCCATAATTTTGGTCGAGTTCAATATGTTTTTTAGTGGGTTTTTATTATTATTACACAAAATAAAAAAAATATCCCGGCTTAATATTGATTTATGACCGGTTTTGAGGTATAATTAAAAATGTACGATTTTTCGTTATTGTTTTGGAAGGAGGATAAAGCCTTGGACGTTCAGCCCGGTGATGTGCTTACAATGAAAAAGAATCATCCCTGCGGATGCTGCGAGATGTTCGTTATCAGATCAGGTATGGATTTCCGGCTGAGATGTGTGAAATGTTCAAGAGAGTTCATGGTCCCGAGAAACAAGATCGAAAAGAGCATAAAGGCTGTCAGCCGTCCTGAAAAGGGTTAGCTTTTCATGTTATGTCTCAGAGAATAACAGATCAAGGAGAATATGAATGTTTGAAAAGCTAGCACTTATGGAATCAAAATACGAAGAGATCAGTAATAAACTTTCAGAGCCGGATATTGTTAGCGATAACAAGCTTTACACTAAGCTTATGAAGGAGTATAAAAATATGACTCCTATCATAGAGAAGTATCGTGAGTACAAAAAGGCTCAGGCGTCTTTTGAAGAGGCAAAGGAATTGCTTGATACAACTGGCAGCGACAAGGAATTCAGGGAAATGGTCCAGTCGGAATATGACGACAGCCGTGAGGCTATGGAAAGGATAACACAGGAGCTGAAAATACTGCTTCTTCCCAAGGATCCTAATGATGACAAGAATGTTATAATCGAAATACGCGGCGGTGCCGGCGGTGAAGAAGCCTCGCTGTTTGCAAATTCCCTTTACCGTATGTACACGATGTACGCGGAGGCAAGGGGCTGGAAGCAGGACGTGCTCAGCGCTAATCCTACGGAGCTGGGAGGCTTCAAGGAAATAAGCTTTTCCATTGAGGGTGAAGGCGCATATTCCAGATTAAAGTATGAAAGCGGAGTTCATAGAGTCCAGCGTGTTCCCGAAACGGAATCACAGGGACGTATTCATACTTCCACAGTTACAGTGGCTGTACTTGTGGAGGCTGATGAGGTTGAACTTGAAATAAATCCAACAGACTTAAAAATAGACTATTTCCGCGCAAGCGGAGCTGGCGGACAGCATATAAATAAAACAGAATCAGCTGTCAGGATAACTTACCTCCCGACCAATGTTGTTGTGGAGTGTCAGGACGAAAGAAGCCAGCACAAGAACAAAGATAAAGCAATGAAAATTCTGCGCTCGAGGATCTACGAGGCTATGCAGGAGGAGCAAGACGCAAAAATCGCATCGGAAAGGAAAATGCAGGTAGGCACTGGTGACCGTTCCGAGAGAATCAGAACTTACAATTACCCGCAGGGACGTATCACTGACCATAGAATCGGTCTTACGCTGTACAGGCTTGAGGACGTGCTCAACGGGAATCTTGATGAAGTATTTGATGCGCTTGCAACTGCCGATCAGGCTGCAAAGCTCGCAAATCAGGAAGCGTAATTTTTATGGGTACAGAATTATTGACAGACAGCGAAAGCGACCTTCTCAGGGCAGCCGGATTGATTAAGCAAGGAGCCGTAGTGGGCATACCTACTGAAACCGTGTATGGTCTCGGAGCTGATGCCTGCAACGAGGAAGCCGTCCGTGCTGTATTTGCTGCAAAGGGAAGACCTGCTGACAATCCTCTGATAGTTCACCTTGCTGATTTTTCGCAGGCGGAGGATTATACTGACGGCATACCGCAGCTTGCTTACAGGCTTGCAGATAGATTCTGTCCCGGACCGCTCACAATGGTTCTTCCTAAAAACGATAAAATACCTATGGTGACTTCGGGAGGTTTGGACACTGTTGGGATACGTGTCCCTTCACATCCTGTAATGCATCGCATTATAGAAATGTCCGGCTGTCCAATAGCAGCTCCTTCGGCAAACAGATCAGGCTACCCGAGCCCTACTACTGCTGACCACGTTATGAGGGATATGGAGGGTAGGATAGCAGCTGTCGTTGACGGCGGTCAGTCTGAATTCGGGCTTGAATCGACGGTAATCTCATTTGAAGGAGAAAGATCTGTACGTATCCTCAGACCGGGTGCTGTAACAAGAGAAATGCTGCTTGAGATCTGCGAGAGCGTCATAGTTGACAAGGCTATACTCAATGAAGTTGCGGAGGGGACTAAGGTCGCTTCTCCTGGAATGAAATACAAGCATTATTCTCCCAAGGCTGATATAATAATGGTAGAGTCATCACTGGATGATTTCAATGACGTAGTCGAAAAAGACGGCGGCAGGGGAGTTTATGCGCTCATTTTTGATGAGGACGCAGAAAACTGTCCCTTCAGGCATATGACATACGGAGCAGACAGCAGACAGCAGGCTCATCTGCTGTTCCAGAGACTACGTGAGCTCGACGATATAGGAGCTAAAAAGGTGTACGTCCGCGCTCCCTCAAAGGAGGGAATGGGACTTGCTGTATATAACCGCCTTATCAGGGCGGCAGGATTCGAGGTGATAAGGATATGAACAGTCTTGACGGTGTTATGGTCATTGGACTTACCGGTCAGACAGGCGCAGGAAAGAGCACGGTTTCGAGGATTTTTTCAGATAACGGCTTTGCAGTTATAAATGCTGATAATATTGCGAGGAAAGTTGTTGAAAAGGGTTCGAAGTGCCTTGAAGAGATAGCGGATTTTTTTGGAAAGGGAGTTGTTACCGAGGATAAGACTCTTGACCGCAAAGCGTTGGCTGGGATAGTTTTTTCTGACAAGACAAAGCTTGAAACACTGAATACTATAATATATCCTTATATAACTGGAGAAATACTTCGCCGCATCAGGGAATGCTCGGAAAACGGTGAAAAGCTGATACTTCTCGATGCACCGACTCTGTTCGAGAGCCGAGCCGATGATTTCTGTGAGATAATCATTTCTGTGCTTGCTGATCCTGAGGTACGCAAAAAGCGCATAATAGTCAGGGACGGTCTCACGCCTGATCAGGCTCAGAAAAGGATGAATTCACAGCTTGATGAGGACTTTTTCGAGAGCCATTCCGATTATATAATACACAACAACGGAAAGCTTGATACAGTGAACCGGATCTCCAAGGAGGTCTCTGACAAAATTCGTGAGCTTTACAACATACGTGAGCACTCAGCAGTTAAATGCTGCAAATAAAGATATTCAAGGGAGTAATGACCAATGGCTGGAAAAAACAACGAAGCAAAGGAACTGAAAGAAAAGCTCCTCATGGAGCGCAAAAACGGAGTTTTCAGAATGACTGACTCTGAAATAAAAAAATGTGATAAGTTCTGCGAGGGCTACAAGGATTTTATGTGCCTCGCTAAGACTGAGCGTGAAGCTGTGGAGTATTCGATAGGAATTCTGAAAAAGAACGGCTTCTCTGAATACAAGAAGGGAAAAGCTCTTAAAGCCGGAGATAAGATATACCGTGTAAACCGCGGAAAGGCTATAATCGCTGCCGTTATCGGAAAAGAACCTATCGAAAAGGGCGTGCGTCTCTGTGCAGCACACATCGACTCACCAAGACTTGACCTTAAGCAGAATCCTCTTTATGAGAGCGATGAAATAGCTCTTTTCAAAACTCATTACTACGGTGGAATCAAGAAGTACCAGTGGACTACCATACCGCTTTCACTTCACGGTGTTATAATCAAAGCGGACGGTACTTCAGTAACGATAAATATCGGAGAAGGCGAAAACGATCCTGTTTTCTGCGTTACCGACCTTCTTCCTCATCTTGCCACAGAGCAGATGAAAAGACCTCTTGCACAGGGCATAAAGGGCGAAGAACTCAATCTTATGATAGGCTCAAGACCTTTCCGTGACGATGAGGCAAGCAATGCTGTAAAGCTCAACATAATTAAGATACTCAACGAAAAGTACGGCATTACCGAGGCTGATTTCATTTCTGCTGAGCTGGAGGCTGTACCTGCATTCAAGGCTAAGGATGTTGGCTTTGACCGCAGTCTTATAGGAGCATACGGTCACGATGACAGAGTTTGTGCTTATCCTGCACTTATGGCAACTGTTGACTGCAAGGCTCCCAAGCACACTGTTGTAACCGTTCTTACCGATAAAGAGGAAATAGGCAGTGAGGGCAATACAGGACTCTGCTCGGCATATCTCAAGTATTTTGTAGCTGATATAGCGGATGCTCTTGGTTCTGAAGAAAGGACTGTTCTTTCCGCATCCGAGTGCCTCTCAGCCGATGTAAATGCAGCCTTTGATCCCACATTCCCCGAGGTCAATGAGCGTAATAACTGTGCTTATATAAACAAGGGTGTGTGCATTACAAAGTACACCGGTGCGAGAGGAAAGTCCGGCACATCTGATGCTTCAGCTGAATTCACAGGTCGTATCAGAAGGCTTATGGACTCAAAGAATGTTATCTGGCAGACAGGTGAGCTCGGCAAGGTGGACGAGGGTGGCGGCGGCACTGTTGCTGCGTATATAGCTAATCTCAATGTTGACACCATAGATATGGGCGTACCTGTACTTTCAATGCATGCACCGTATGAGATAGTTTCAAAGATAGATACCTACATGGCATATAAAGCATTCTCAGTATTCATGGCAGACTAACAGCAAATGGGATGATACAGCTCGTATCATCCCATTTATATTTCTTATAGGTAATATAAAAGCCCGGTCATATGTGCTGCAAATGACTGGGCTTATTGCTGAACCGACCTGCTCAGATGTCTATGGTATCTGAAACAGAGTTCTTGTTTCGCTCGTTGATAACGTGTGCGATATAGAAGTTATAGAGTGCAAGTACGATCATAGCTACACCAGTAAGTATCCTTACGAAGACGCCGCCCTTGAACGGACTTACAAGCATGAAGATGCCGAAAGCTGTGAGCAGAATGGAAAAAACTATGGCAATTATACGTGTGTTCTTGGATTTATCAGACCTCAGAGCTTTAACGAGCATTGAAATACCGTAGATAGTGAAAATAGCGCCGCCTACGATAGCGATACCCACTGTGAGTATCTTAGGAATGAGCATGATGATCGCTCCGATGATGATACCGGCTAAACCTATTCCGCCGCCTGAACCATCGCCGCTGAAGCCTATGAGCGTAAATACACTTGATACGATGACTATACCGCCGATAATGTAGAAGATCCATGTAATGACCGACGGAAAGAATCCGATAAGGATTCCGCTTATAAGCAGTACAATGCCTTTGGTAATGTAGCCTGAATTACTGATTTTCATACTTGACCTCCTATATCAAAACTGTTAGATATTTAAGAGACAGCTTTCTTAAAGCGCCTGATCTCTTATAAATGTTCACAGCGAAATCGCTGACGAATTCAAGGCAGGAAGCGAGCTTTGTTTCTTCGGGCTGAGAGCTGCTGAAGGCGCTGCTCAGGGCAATATCCATGAAGCTGTTGAAGGCTCCTTCCGGAAAATAGGTGCCGCCGGCAAGCTTTTCCGCATTCTGAGCGAAATCCTTGTAACCTAGGCAGTCGTTGGTGATATTCACCTGAGCAAGCAGTCGTTCGCAGTAACGGTACATATTAGCTATCCTGTCACGCGTGCTTCCCTGAGTAAATTTTTTGTTTCTGTATTTCAGGATAAGTAATCGCCTCAGGATAATACCGGCAGCGATCAATGCGATGACTGATATTATGATAATAATATTCCTTACTGCCTTGGGAATACCTCCGGAACCACCTGATCGAACGTTCTTTGAGGGGGCTATTCCCGTACTTGCAGCAGTTGTGACTGTCTGTGGGGAAGTGGTAGTGGTGCCTGACATACGCTGTGGGGCAGTTGTTGTGGCAGTGCTTGATGTTGTGGTGACAGCAGCTGTTGCAGAAGAAGTATCAGTGGGCTCGTTATTGCCGGTGGGGGAGGAATTGCCAGATAAGCCGTTGACGCTTCTTTCGCTGTAACCGGCTGTAAATTCAAATGGCACCCATCCGAAGCCGTCGAGATAGACCTCAGCCCATGCATGGCTTCTGCTGTCCTTGACTTCAATGATGCGATAGCCGCGTTCATCGTGTGCAGCAGTATCGAAATCATCGGCGACGATGACGTATCCGCTGGCGTATCTTGCCGGAATACCTGCCATACGTGCAAGGAGCACGCCGGCTGTTGCATAATGCACGCAGTAACCCTTGTGGCTTTCCAGCAGGAAGTAGTTGGCAAAATCACGGTTTGAGGGAGTACGTCCCGGCGATAGGGTATAGGTATTGTCTGCACTGATTCGTGTTCTTAATTTTTTCAATATATCTATCTTGTCGATAGTTGAAATGTCGCGTTTATCAGAAAGAGCAAGTATATCCGCATATTTTTCGCGTATTTCGTCCATTGCCCTGTTTTCGGGGAGCTGGAGGTAGTTTTCATACACGAACTGCCGGTAGCTCTTTTCAATGCCTTCATAATAATCGGTAGAGTCGCTGAACTCAAGCAGAGCGTCATATCCGCCGTACCATTCGGCAGCGCTTTTATGTGATTCATCAACATACGGAGAGATCCTGTCGTCGTTTACATAACCAACACCGGCGATCACGTCGCTGGAAGATACGTAGTTAAACTCATAGGAGCTTTTTCCGTCTGCGATGTCGTATTCTGTCAGGTCATCATTATAAGTGAGATAGTGATTGCTGATAACTCCGTAAGGAGCAAAATACTGATCGTCGTCAATACATTTTACGATACTGATACCGTTGGCAGGTCTGTCAGGGTACAGAGCCTGAGCGAACGCACCGTAAAGATCCTGTGGATAGCAGCCGCTGGCTCTGAAATTGTCAAAGAGAGGGGAGTCGTATACGTCCTTACTGAGCTTTTTCCATTCATTGTTCCTGTAAACGGAATCTACATCACTTTTCAAATATACGGCACCGTCACATGGGTCGCGAAACGTTACTATAAGGTCGGTAACGTTATCGAACGTTACGTGGTCCTTGCCACCGAGCTTGTTGTTATCCTTTTTGATCTTCAGACCGAAAGCCTCGGTGACGCGGGAGATGCTTGCAGCGAAATCACTCATTGTGAATTCACTGAAGGCCTCACTGATGTTTCGTCTTTTTTCGTTTATCCTGTCGCTTCGCTCGTACTTAGTGAGCTTCATTGCAGCAGCCGAGATACCGGTTATGAGCATAACTGTTGCAATTACGAAGATACCGCATTTCTCAGTGACTTTAAGTTTCATCTGGCGCTTGGGGAAGAAGGTATTGTCTTTTCGGACGAAGCCTCCTGTGCCGCCTGCATACTCGCCGACATCGATAGTGGACATGGAAAGCAGAGCAAGCCAGTAAGCAACAACGAGCATTCCCCAGAATACTGGTATCCTTACACCGTTATACAGACCTACTTCGATAATGGGGAAGGTCACAAGCAGGGGGAGTATAGGGTTAGGACGGTAAATGGTGAAATAGTATAGCACAATCGCCAGCAGCCATACTGTAAAGATGAGCAGCATGGTGACGGCTGCTTTTTCGTCTTTTGGCTCGACATACTTATAGTAATTCACATCTGTATTAAAGGACTTTTTGTATATCGCGTTATAAACGAATTTAAAGCCTTCAGTTATCTTTTCTATCCGGCTGTATGCACAAACTGCAAAGATTATGGATGAAGCGGCATAAAGCCAAAGTGCTTTGCCGTTCAGAAGCACGAGCAGTATATAGAAAGCTGAGAAAGCAACAGCAGCAAGAACGAATTTACTGTGATCGAATCTGAGAGTAAACATACCCAGAAACGACATTATCACAGACACGAAGCCGCAGAGGGCTATGAAAACAGATTGAATCGTTCTGTAATTACGGCGTTTTATCTTAACTGACATAATAATGCTGTCGCTGATATTAATACCGTTGCTGTTGGATTTTGTCTTATTAGTCATTATAATTCAATATCCTTTATTGAAGAACTGATCCTGCCGATAACCACCGGTAAGGTGTAGATCTGGGAGTCGTCAGAGTCGATAGAAGTCATTTCCTGTGCGGATTTAACGATGATAACAGCATTTTTAATATCTGCGTCAATATCGCTGCTGATGTATGAGATCATCTTCTTGTCAGCGAAAGATGAGATATAGGTAAATGACGAGAGCGAAAGCTGTGGGGTGGAGGAAAAATACTTCTGCGGGCTCTCGCAGTAAAGATTATCGTTGAAGGAATTGATAAGAAGTCTCACGGTATCAGCGAGGTCTCTATGATTGGTGACTTCTTTTTCGGTAAAGCAGTGACCTTTTCCGTTGTAGAAAACAACTCTGTGGAGGCGTTCATTTTCAGCAAGGAGCTGTGAGAGAGAAAGGAATGTCTCAATAAGAGTGTCAAACACCGGGAGAGTATACTCAGAATCCTCATAGCATTTGAGGTCGAGGAATATCATTGATGGAACATCGACCGGCAGACTGTAATCCTTAACGACTAATTCGTCTTTTTTGGAGCTGAGCTTCCAGTGGATACGGTTAAGCTTATCACCGGCAACGTATTCTCTCAGCCCGAATACCTCAGAAGGATCGTCACCTGGCTTATTATCGGAGAATACAATGCTTTCTTCGTCTGATCTGTCAGCTTCCGAGACTGTTCCTCCAATGTCATGTGATGCGGGCAGCACAGCAATCTCTGTGGATACATTTTTTGAGATCCTAAAACGGAATATCCTCAGAGGATCGTATATATTTATATAGGCGGTACGTACTATGAGCATACCGCAGTATTTCGAACTCAGCTGAAAGGTGATGCGCTGGGAATTCCTTGGCTGTATCGGGAGAAGAAGCTCGAATGAAGTTATCTGATTATTGAAAACATTGTAGTATTCTACGTGAGCTTCAGCCTTGCCGACAGGGAAAATGCTTCTGTTTGAAATGCACAGCTGCACGGGAAATTCGGTATTTTTCTGTACAGTTTTGTCCCTGAGCACAAATTCCGAGCGTATCATGAATTTGGTGATAAATGTGGTAATGAACATCATGGCAGGCAGTGAGATCATCACTATCAGCAGTATCAGGGCGAAGTCCCATATGTACAGAATATAGAATGCTGAGCATATAATGATGAGTATAGTGAAAAGGAGCTTTGTCAGAAACATGGCAATTACCTTTGCGGAGCTGAGATTCCGGGAACAGGAACATTTTTCATAATGTCAGCGATAACTGCTGAGGCTGTGGCGTCAGCAAGCTTGGCGTTGGAATTAAGTATAATTCGGTGCTCAAAGACGTCCGCACAGATATATTCAATATCATCGGGGATTACGTAATTTCTACCCATAACAACAGCAATACCCTTGGCGATCTGCATAAGTGCGAGGGTGCCTCGTGGACTGACACCGAGTTTTATCAGGGGGTGATTTCTTGTTGCTGCTGCAAGAGCAACGATATATTCATAGATACGGTCGTCAACATAAACGTTAGAGATATAGTTCTGAAGCGCGGTTATAAAAGCAGCGTCCGCCACCGAGTTGACGCTTTCAAGAGGGTTAGTGTTGTATTTTGCTTTCAGTATAGAGACCTCTCCGCTGAAATCCGGGTAGCCCATGCTGAGCTTTATCATAAAGCGGTCCAGCTGGGAATCAGGAAGGTTATGCGTGCCGGCAGAGCCTATGGGATTCTGCGTAGCGATAACAGTATATGGCTCCGGCAGCTTATAGGTATTTCCGTCAACGGTTATGCTTTTTTCCTCCATGAGCTCAAGGAGAGCCGACTGCGTCTTACTGGAGGTACGGTTAATCTCGTCGGCGAGGAAAAGGTTGCAGAATGCAACGCCGGGACGAAATTCAAATTTGCCATTGGCTTTATTGTATACAGAAAAGCCGGTCACATCTGAGGGGAGGACATCGGGCGTGAACTGCATACGGTTATGATCAAGGGAAAGAGCTTTTGAGAAGGCGAGAGCGAGGGTAGTCTTGCCCACGCCGGGGATGTCTTCAATGAGGATATGACCTTTACAGAGTATAGCGAGCAAAGTTTTGATAATGATGGCGTCCTTGCCGATTACCGCCTTTTTGACTTCATTCACTATGGTATTTATCTGATTTGTGTAATAATTATTATTCATGCTGCATCTCCTGAAATACTTTATAATTATTATTATACCATTTTTGAGTATAATTTGCAAGACTGGAACGCTATTTTTTTATACAATTGTTATAGCAGCGGAATGGCAAATGATACCATTTAATAATTTCGTACCGGAAGCAGAAAATGTGACTTATCTAAGTGAAAATTAATGTTTTTCAGCTCAAAAATGGTTAGCTAGTGCTAATTATTTAAGCTGTTTTGTAATTTGATTAAAAAGCGGTGACCACAATATATTGTGGTCACTCTTATCTGGGCTTCCGCCTGAAATATGAATGACGGAATATAGCCGGAAACGTGATTTTTAAAATATTTGTGCATATTTTCCACAATTATCGCGATGATATTTCAGGTGACATTGTGAAAATGTACAATTGACTTTCTGCTATATTTGTTTTATACTTAAAAAGTACCATTGAATTGGAGACACTATATATTGTGTTTGGAGGTAAAACCCAAATGATAATCCACATTATAAAAAGGGACGGCAGAAAGGTTCCTTTTAATATTGAGAAGATCGCTAATGCTATCTTCAAAGCCGCTCAGGCTAAGGGCGGTACAGATTTCAATGCGGCTATGGATATAGCTGTTGAGGTCTGCCGGCTCTACGAGGAGCAGAATCCCGGAAAGACTCCTACGGTTGAGGAGATTCAGGACCTCGTAGAAAAAACTCTCATCGAAAAAGGTCACGCCAAGACCGCTAAGGCTTATATCCTCTACCGCTACGAGCGCACACGCTCACGCGAAATGAAGACAAACCTTATGTGCGTACTTAACGAACTGACCTTCAGTCCCGCAAAGGACAGCGATATAAAGAGAGAAAATGCGAATATTGACGGCGATACTGCTATGGGCACTATGCTGAAGTACGGTTCAGTGTCTGCTAAGGAATACTACGAGATGTACGTTCTCGAACCTCAGCACGCCAAAGCTCACCGCAACGGAGATATTCACATTCACGATCTCGATTTCTATACACTTACCACTACCTGCTGTCAGATAGACTTGAAAAAGCTCTTTACAAACGGATTTTCTACCGGACATGGTTATCTCCGTGAACCTAATGACATTTCAAGCTATTCTGCGCTTGCCTGTATCGCAATACAGTCCAACCAGAACGATCAGCACGGCGGTCAGAGCATACCCACATTTGACTATGCAATGGCGGACGGCGTTAAAAAGACCTATGCATCAAGATATATGCGTAACGTAGCAAGGGCGCTTTCTCTTATCGGCGGAGTTGACAACGAAGACGAGGTTGTTGATTCCATCGAAAAGGAAATGGATGAAAAATACGGTCTTAAGCCTATACTTGCCAATGATAACGGATATCAGGAAAAGGAGCTCGAACTCCTCCTGAAGTATACTAATAAGGATTCGGCCGTTAAGATACAGGAATTTGCCAGAAAGAACGCTGAAAAGGAAGCGGACAGAGCTACCTATCAGGCAATGGAGGCACTTATCCATAACCTCAATACTATGAACAGCCGTGCCGGTGCACAGACACCTTTCAGTTCCATAAACTACGGAACTGATACCTCGCCTGAGGGAAGAATGGTCATCAAGAATGTTCTTCTTGCTCAGGAGGCAGGTCTTGGCAACGGCGAGACTCCGATTTTCCCGATACACATTTTCAAGATCAAGGACGGTATCAACTACAACCCTACAGATCCTAACTATGATCTTTTCAAGCTGGCTTGCAGAGTTTCTGCAAAGAGACTTTTCCCCAATTTCTCGTTTATCGACGCTCCGTATAACCTCCAGTATTACAAGGAGGGCAATCCCGATACCGAGATCGCATATATGGGCTGCCGTACAAGAGTTATCGGCAATAAGCACGATCCTTCACGCGAGATAGTAACCGGAAGGGGAAATCTCAGCTTTACTTCTATAAACCTTCCAAGACTTGCAATAAAGTCAGATCACAATGTTGGACTTTTCTTTGACAAGCTGGATGAGATGATGGATCTTGTTATTGATCAGCTCATGCACCGTTTCAAGATACAGTGCCAGAAGAGAGTAAGAAATTTCCCGTTCCTCATGGGACAGGGAATTTGGATAGATTCGGACAAGCTCTCAACTGATGACACTATTGAGGAAGTGCTCAAGCACGGTACTCTTTCTGTGGGCTTTATTGGTCTTGCCGAGGCATTGAAGGCTCTTATCGGAGTGCATCACGGCGAAAGCGAAGAGGCTCGCGAACTTGGTATAGAGATAATCTCCTCCATGAGAAAGCGTCTCGACGAAGAATCCAACAGAACAGGTCTTAATTTCTCACTTCTTGCAACTCCGGCAGAAGGCCTTTCCGGACGCTTCGTCCGCATGGATGCTAAGAAGTACGGCATAATCGAAGGAGTTACCGACAGGGATTACTATACTAACTCATTCCATGTACCGGTATACTATCCTATCAGCGCATTTGAGAAGATCAAGATAGAGGCTCCTTACCACGAACTGACAAATGCAGGTCATATCAGCTACATTGAGCTCGACGGTGATCCTCTCGAGAATCTTGCGGCCTTTGAGAAGATCGTGCGCTGCATGAAGGAGTCCGGCATTGGCTACGGTGCGATAAATCATCCTGTTGATCGTGATCCCTGCTGCGGATATACTGGTATAATAGGTGACACCTGTCCCTGCTGCGGCAGAAAAGAGCATTCAAACAATGTGGCGTTTGACAGGATACGCCGTATTACCGGCTATCTTGTGGGAACTCTTGACCGTTTTAACAACGGTAAACGCTCGGAAGAACGCGACAGAGTAAAACATAGCGTTTAAGGTGATATAATGGAACTCAGAATTGCCGGAACTGTCAACGATTCTATCGTTGACGGTCCCGGAATCAGATTTACTATATTTACGCAGGGCTGCCCGCATAACTGTGAAGGATGCCATAATCCGCAGACTCACGATTTTACTGGCGGCACCGTGACTGACACTGAAACGCTACTGGAAAAGATAAAGGGAAATCCGCTGTTGGACGGAGTTACTTTCAGTGGGGGAGAGCCGTTTTGTCAGGCTGAGCAGCTTTCAGTGCTTGGAGCTCAGATCAAGGAACTTGGTCTGAATGTAGTAACTTATACCGGATATACATTTGAACAGCTTTATTCTGAAAAGGACAGGTATCACTGGGAAGAACTGCTGAAGGTGACTGACTTTCTTATAGACGGTCCTTTCATACTTGCTCAGAAGGACTGGATAATTAAATTCAGAGGCAGTTCAAACCAGAGATACATAGACTGTCAGGCAAGCCTTAAAGAGGGCAGGGCAGTCGAGGTAGAACCATAAAAGGAAACGGTTTCCGATGTGTATCGGAAACCGTTTGTACATAAAGGCAAAAAAATCCGCCTTGCCGTCATATAGTGAATGAAACCCGCACTAAGCAGGTGGGTATCAGCCCGAGTGTTTCTCGCTCCCTTCTTCCCAAAAGGGGAGGTCTGCAGTCCGCATCCGGAGCAAAATTCCCTATAAAAATGTGTTGGATCAAATGAACTATATTTCACCGAACAAGGCAGAATGTTTACTTTGCTAAGTATATTATAGCACAATGTTTTTAAAAAATCAATACCTTTTTCAATATTTTTTTGAAAAAATTGGTTACAATTTACATTTCAATCTCGTCACTCTCAAAAGCTTCCTGCATTCTCTGGAGAAAGAACTTTGAGATTTCATCAAATTCGTCATCGTCATCAATAGACGCAAGTATTTCTTCACCGTCATCATATATAGATTTCAGGATAACTATGTCACAGTCTGCATTAAGGAAATCATCATCCTCGATAGCAGGCACCATGCAGAAATACTGTTCGCCATTAATCTCAGCTGCGTCTATGAGCTCAAAATTTTTCTTGTTTCCTTCATCGTCAACCAGCTCGAAGAGCTCCGGTGTGTATTCGTTCATTTCAGACATATGTAACTCCAATCCGGCAAGAGCCTAAGTGATATATTTATTATACAATAATAATTGCAGAATTGCAAGAGGCAAAATCAGACATTGATGCAGCCTTAGAATTATAATGTTATAATTCATACAAGGGGGAGATGTATATGGACCTGTCAAATAGTATATGTAATAGAGTATTAAACTAAAAATTATGGTGATAAGCATTCAACAGAATTTAATCCAAAGTTTCACCAAATGAAAGTTTGGTGAAACTTTGAATGCTGCTCTGTTATTATGCTTGTCAATCTCATTTTTTATACAGTCTTTGTTTTAATTATTATTATGAAGGTATTTATATGAAGAATTACAATAATGAATCAAATCCAGAATTCCTTAATAACTATCTTGTGCATATTAAGATCGTTCAGCTGTTGTCTGAGCGTACTATTCAGGAGTATTACCTTGATATACGTTTATTCCTGAAGTATGTATATTCTAATATGCATGGTTTAGACGGCTCAGTTGAGGATGTATCCATTAAGGATATGACAGAAAGTGATCTTAGAAAAATAACTGTTTCTGACATTTACAGTTTTATATTGTATACCTCTGATGAGCGCAATAATGCTGATAAGGCGCGATACAGAAAAATTTCAGCATTACGCAGCTTTTTCAAGTATCTGGATAAGGTCACACATATTATCGAAAAGGATCCTACAAAGGACTTGGATGTTCCTGTTCCAAAGAAAGCGCTTCCTAAATTCCTTTCACTTAAAGAGAGTCTGCGTTTGCTTGAAGCTGCCGGAAGCAAGGACTCCAAGCGTGATTATTGTATAATTACATTTTTTTTGAACTGTGGTATGCGTTTGAGCGAGCTTGTGGGAATCAATATCAAGGATATAGATTTCTACGAAAACAGGTTAAAGGTGCTCGGCAAAGGCAATAAGGAGCGTATGGTCTATCTAAATGCTGCCTGTGTTGAGGCTCTTAATGCTTATCTTGAGGACAGACGAGCAAATGTCAAGGCTGCTGCTGAGCCTGCACTGTTTATAAGCAATCAGAACAGGCGCATATCAAAACGGCGCGTCCAGCAGATAGTTGAAGCTTCACTTCAGATCGCAGGACTTGACGGCAAAGGCATAACTACGCATAAATTGAGGCATACTGCCGCAACACTGATGTATCAGTACGGTGATGCGGATGTTCTCACGCTGAAAGAGCTTCTTGGTCATGTAAGCGTTTCGACTACTGAGATATACACACATCTTAATAATGAGAACGTCAGAAATGCAGTGGAGAGCAACCCCCTTGCTAATGTAAATAAGAGTAAAAAGGACTAAATAATTTGGTGCAACTTTATGATATAAGAAATAAGCCTGAAGGCAGACAATATCTGTTTTCAGGCTTTATCTTTATATTATACTATACTTTAATACTAGCAAAGCCGCTCCAACTGCAAAAGCTAGCATTGCATTTCCGCATTTTTTTGTCTGTGCAATTGCGTCAGGATCATCACGCCTGTCCTCTTTTATAAGAGTCTGCGGTGAGACCTTCATGATAATACCCAGTATCAGGCAGCCGAAAAAAGATATATATCCTATCATATCATTACCCTCTGACTATATAAGCTTTCTTTCATCGCAGTATTCACATACAAGCAGAGTCTCGTCACCGCTTGAACGGAAGCTTTTAGGAAGGTATTCTTCGTGATTTGTAATGCATTTCGGATTTTTGCAGCAAACTCCGTTATACACCTTGCCCTTTAATGTTTCTGATGATTTCTTTTCGCTGAGTATTGTAAGAATAAGAGCCATTCGTACAAATACGCCGTATTTTGCCTGCTTGAAATACATGGCACGGGGATCATCGTCCACCTCAACTGTAATTTCGTCAACTCTCGGCAGCGGATGCATCACTATCATATCTTTCTTAGCATTCAGCATTTTCTTTCTGTCAAGGACATAAGTATTCTTCTGGGCAAGATACTCCTCACGGCTTGCGAAGCGCTCCTGCTGGATTCTTGTCATGTAAAGGACGTCAAGTCTGCTGATGACTTTCTCAAGGCTATTGACTTCTTCGTAGGTGCTGCCGTTGGCTTTGATAATGTCCTTTATGTAAGCCGGCATCATAAGCTCCGGAGTTGAAATGAAAATGAACTTGTTATCCGGAAGCATACTCAGAGCCTTGCAGAGAGAGTGCACTGTTCTTCCGTTTATGAGGTCACCGCACATACCGATAGTAAGACCGGAAAGAGTCTTTTTCTCGATCTTGAGCGTGAGCAGATCGGTAAGAGTCTGCGTAGGGTGGAGGTGTCCCCCATCCCCTGCATTTATCACCGGGCAGTCAGCTGTCAGCGAAGCTGCCTTTGAAGCTCCTGCTATGGGGTGACGCATTACAAGAACATCGGCGTAGCTGCTGACTATCTTGGTGGTATCCTTGATTGTCTCGCCCTTGGATACGGAGGAATTTGCAGGATTATCAAAGCCTATGATCCTTCCTCCGAGTCTTAGCATAGCTGTCTGGAAGGACATCTGTGTTCTCGTTGACGGCTCATAAAATAGTGTAGCCATGATCTTTCCGTCACATTCATGGGCGAATTTTGCGGGATCGTTACGTATCTCTTCTCCGAGCTCTACCACCTTTTTCCACCATGATACCGGATAATCGCTGAGATCAATTAGATGCTGATAGTCTGAATGCATGATTTGAACCTCCATATTTATTAAAGGATTTTACTTCCGTTTATTATCATTTCAAAGTTCACTTTGAGGTATTCGGAAGCGTGTCTGCAAAGGAGCATACGTTTCATAAAGATCTCAAAGTATTCCATGACTGAAGAAATTTCAGTATCTATACGCAGTTCAAGGATTATTGAGCTCAGATCGTCGCTGAAGCCTACGCTTGAACGTTCAACTGCATAATTAACGCGGTCGTGGATATCAAAAGTGAGCAGATCAGTATTTCTCACGCGGGAACGCCGAACATCGGTCTTATCGCCGATAATTAGCGCAGCTGAAATGGGATCGAGTGGCTGACCAGTGCCTTCGTCGTGATTTCCGATAGCGGATATTACCGAACATATTTCCGAAGCCGGCATACTTAGTCTGTCCAGCAGTCTGAAAGCCATAACAGCGCCGCTCTGAGCGTGGTCAACACGATTGATGACGTTGCCTATATCGTGCATTATTGAAGCGATACGTGCAAGCTCCACTGTGCGTTCGTCATAACCAAGGGTGGAAAGTATCATGCTTGAAGTAGCTGCGACCTTTTCAACGTGGGCGAAGGAATGCTCTGTATAACCAAGAGCCTCCAGAGCGTTGTCTGCACGGCGGATATACTCCATTATATCGGGATTTTGTTTAATATATTTGTAGGTAACTATACTTGCCATAGTCCCCTCCTTCTGATTTAATATTTGCCGTTGTTTTCAAAGTATACATTATACCAGATGAGGAAAGAAAAGACAGTCCAGATCTTACGGCTGTTGTCGCATTTTCCGTTTTTGTGGTCGTCAAGGAGTCTGATAAGCGGTTCTTCATTGAAGAACTCCTTAGCAATGCTGCTCTCAAAGGCTTCGCGTACAATATTGTAATACTTGTCTTCCTTCAGCCACACTCTTATGGGGACAGGGAAACCGAGCTTCTTTTTGGCAGCTGTTTTAGCAGTCTGCTTGGGAGTATCCTTTTTGGCTGCAAGGCGCATTGCATACTTTGTGATATACTTGGTTTCGTCAGTGCCCTTGTCGTGAGTAACGCGGTATTTTGTGGGGATGCGCTCAGCAAGCTTCATTACCTCTTTGTCAAGGAATGGCACGCGCAGCTCCAGTGAATTAGCCATACTCATCTTGTCAGCCTTCAGGAGTATGTCCCCTGCCATCCACAGGTGGAGGTCGAGGTACTGCATTTTAGTAACGTCGTCCTTGTCCTTTACGTTTTCATAATAAGGCTTGGTTATAGATGTCGGATCAGGAGCACCTGTGCTTATTTTCAGCAGAGCTTTTCTCTGCTCTGGGGTAAACATATACGCATTGCCAATAAACCTTTCTTCAACGTCCTTGCCCTTGCGGACAAAGAAGTTCACTCCCCTTTTGGCAGGAAGCTTTGAAGCAAGGCTGCCTATGCCACGGCGGATGCCGCGAGGTAGCTTGTCATAGAAGGTACCGTCGGGATCGCTGTAAACATTGTAACCGCCGAATATTTCATCTGCGCCCTCGCCGGAAAGTACGACCTTGAGCTTGTCAGACGCTATATTGCAGACAAAGTACAGAGCCACCGCGGAGGGATCAGCCAGCGGTTCATCCATGTGATACTGTATCTTTGAAAGGCTTCCCCAGTATTCATCGGGAGTTATCACCTTACTGGTATTCTCTTTTCCGATAGCTTTTGAAAAGTTTTTAGCCCAACCTATCTCGTTGTATTTTTCATCGCTGCCAAAGCCTACGGTAAATGTTTTGTCCACATCGGCGATAGCGGCAACGTAGCTTGAATCTACTCCGCTGGAAAGGAACGAGCCAACTTCAACGTCAGCGATCTTGTGAGCCTCCACGGAATTATGGAAGGTATCTGAGATCATGTTTACCCATTCATCAAGAGAGGGCTTGCTGTCAGCTCTGAAATGAACGTCCCAGTAGCGCTTGATAGTGAGCTTTCTGTCTTTATAAATGAAATAGTGTGCGGGCTGAAGCTTATAGACATTTTTGAAAAATGTTTCATTTGTAGGAGAATACTGGAATGTAAGATAGTTTTCGAGAGCGGATGTGTTCAATTCCTTTTTGAAATCCGGATGAGCCAGAAAGCTCTTTATCTCCGAGCCGAACATGAAAGTTCCGTTCATTTCAGCATAGTACATAGGCTTGATGCCGAAAAAGTCTCTTGCGCCGAATAATTCCTTCTTGTTCTTGTTCCAGATAACGAAGGAGAACATTCCCCTTAGCATATTCAGGAGCTTTTCTCCGTATTCTTCATATGCGTGTATGAGCACCTCAGTATCCGTATTTGTCTTGAATACGTGTCCGGCTGAGGTCAATTTTTCTCTTATTTCCTTGTAATTATATATCTCGCCGTTGAAAACGATAATGACAGAACCGTCCTCGTTGAATATAGGCTGGTCACCCTGAGATGAGACGTCGATAATGCTGAGACGTCTGTGTCCGAGAGCAATATCTGAGTCGATATATTTTCCTTCTGCGTCAGGTCCACGGTGTCTGATACGGTCCATCATGTTTTCTATGACAGTGTCCGCGTTGTTTATGCTGTTTGTAAAACCGACAATTCCACACATAGATTATGGCACCTTCTTTCAATAGTCTATTATACTACAACTGACAGATTTTTGCAACACCAACATTCAAATTTCTACTGAAAAAATATCGTATAATATTGCTTTTTGATAAAGGCAGTGATATAATGTTATTTAGTATTGTAAAGGAAAGTGATCATTTTTGGACAGAATAGATTTTTTCAGAGATCTGTCAGTTATTATAGTATCGGCTAAGCTATGCGGACTTATCGCTCAGAAGCTGAAAGCTCCGCAGGTAGTCGGTGAGATAATTGCTGGACTTATTATAGGTCCGTGCTGCTTCGGTTTTGTTGGTAATTCGGATTATCTGTCGTTGCTTGCTGAAATAGGCGTTGTTATGCTTATGTTCGGAGCAGGTCTGGAAACGAATATCAGGGATCTGCTGAAGACTGGTCCTAAAGCCATGCTGATAGCCTGTGTGGGAGTGTTCGTTCCCCTTGGCGGAGGTACTCTTCTGTACAGCTGCTTTTACGGCTTTTCTTCTGTTGGAAGTGACAGCTTCTATCGTGCTGTTTTCATAGGTACGATAATGACAGCAACATCCGTAGGAATCACCGTTCAGACTCTGAAAGAGCTGGGACACCTAAAGGAAGAGATAGGCACTCTTATAATGAGTTCTGCTATAATTGACGATGTTATAGGAATCATAGTCCTGACGTTTGTAATAGGCTTCAAGAATCCTGATTCCAAGCCGGCAGACGTTCTTATAAACACAGGTCTGTTCATTGTCCTGAGCTTCTGCGCCGGATTTTTGATGTACTATGTTTTCAGGTATATTGACAAACGCCATCCGCATCAGCGCAGGATACCGATACTTGGTCTTGCCCTTTGTATGTTCATGGCCTTTGCCGCCGAGGAATTCTTCGGTATCGCGGATATTACCGGTGCCTATGTGGCAGGACTTATCCTGTGCAGCCTTAACGACTCAGACTACATAGCACGCAAGATAGACATAAACTCCTATATGATATTCGGGCCGGTATTCTTTGCAAGTATTGGTCTGAAAACAACTCTCGGAGGCTTTAACAGAGAGTTGCTTCTGTTCTCCCTCGGATTTGTAGCTGTTGCACTTCTTACAAAGGTCATAGGCTGTGGTCTCACAGCAAAGCTGATGAAATACAACCTCAGAGACAGCCTGAAGGTGGGAGTTGGCATGATGACTCGCGGTGAGGTAGCTCTGATCGTGTCTCAGAAGGGATTATCCGTTGGTATGCTCGGTGAAAAATACTTTGCTTCAGTAATTCTTCTGATAATAGTATCATCAGTGTCTACCCCCATAATCCTTAAGCTCCTCTACGGCAAAACTGCTGGGAATAAGTCGGAAACAGTGTCGTCAGCCAGTTCTGAATGAGGTGATAATATGAAATGTATAGATGTTTACAAGCAGTATTTTGCCGCTGATTGTGTATATAACGGAGTAAAGCGCAGAGGCGTTTCAGTCGCGCTGACTTCGATTTCGGAATCAGGTACAATTAAGTATGAAGTTACAGTGTCGTTTTTCCCTCACGCTGATGAAAGTGATTTCAGTATCAGCTATGATGCCTGTGCATCAACTGTTATCTATGAGGGTGCTGGCAGACGTTCAAAGAAACGAGAAGCAGCTCTTTTTGAAGATCTCCGCAGTATAGCAGATGAGACAGCAGCTTTTCTTGACGGCAAAATATACTGGGATAAACCGCTGATAGAAGCTCGTTTCGGGTAAGAATAAAGCAGTACCTTAGGTACTGCTTTTATTTTTCGTTTAATTCGCCGTTTTCAGCAAATCTGCTGCTTTCGTAAAGCATATTCATTTCAGTGGGAGTACGCCATTCTATGTTATATTTCTCGTGGAGCAGGCGCTTCTTTATCTCCCAGAAAGCATAGCACCAGCTGAAATATATACCGTCCGGTGAATCCCTGTTTATGTATGACGATTTTTCAAGCTCTTCCTGAGCCTCCACGTCAACATCCTCGACGATACTGCGATACTGGTCTGTATCCTCCACCGGATCGTAAAGCTGACTTTCACGTATGAGGGCTTCGACTTCCTCCTTTGTACAGCGATAGTCGCCGTCGCCGTTTCTGCGGTAAGTTCCTGTATAAGGATCACCGCCTATGAAAATTGGCTTGCAGCTGCGATTAGCACGTGGAACTCTTATTGCTATGATATTGTATCCATTGGAATTATGCACGGAAATGTCATCCTTGGAAAGAATATTCATGCTGACCTTTTCAGTGTCGTTCAGAATATCGTTGAGGTCCATGAGGAGCCAATCTGGATCAGGAAGTCCGATGGGGTGAAGGCTTCTGTCGGCACGCTCCTCAACGCCGAGAAGTATCATGCCTCCAAGGGTATTGGCAAAAGCAGAATAAGTCTCCCAGAGGCTGTCCGGAAGACCTCCGGTTGCCTTTTTGGCTTCTATGCGGTTGTTTTCATGGTATTTGCCGATGTTGTCCAGGTCGAGCATTTTTTCACTTCCTTTTGCACTAAAACTAAGAGTTATTTCAATGTAATTATATCATATTATTATGGAAATAGCAACAGACACGGATAAGATTTCATTTGGATTTCGCTTTGCTGCTAAAAGGGGACTGCAAGTGCAGTCCCCTTTTATTATCATTCATTAGAAATAAGCTCGTTATAGGTGTCAATGTACAGATTAGCTGAAGCGTTCCAGCTGTAATCACAGTTCATAGCACGCTTTACGAGATTGTTCCAAACTGGAGCATCATCGTAGTCACGCTTTGCCCTGCGAACAGCGTCGAGCATGTCGTTAGCGTTGTACGTTTTGAAAGTGAAGCCGTTTCCGTTCTCTCCGCCATTATCGCGCACAGTGTCTCTGAGACCGCCTGTTTCGCGGACGATAGGAATGCTTCCGTAGCGCATCGCTATCATCTGAGCCAGTCCGCAGGGCTCGCTCTGTGAAGGCATGAGGAACATATCGGAACCTGCGTAGATGCGCCTTGAAAGTTCCGGCAGGAAGCCAAGAGTTACCGATACTCTGCCAGGATACCTTGACGCCATTTCACGGAAGAAGTCCTCATATATTTTCTCACCGTTTCCAAGGACCACAAACTTGATACCCATACGTACAATTTCTTCAAATACGCAGCGGATAAGGTCAATGCCCTTGTGATTTACAAATCTTGTGACTATACCGATTATAGGCTCGCTGTCGGGTTCGAGACTGTGATCATTGATGAGTGCGTTTTTGCACACAGCTTTTCCTGAGGGATCAGCCGAGCTGTAATGTCCGGAGATAGCGGTGTCCTTTTCAGGTGAATAGAGGTCTGTATCAATACCGTTAAGTATGCCGCGCAGCTTATACTGTTTGGTCACAAGAATGCGGTCGAGACCGTGAGCGTACCAAGGATCGAGAATCTCCCAAGCATAGCTCGGACTTACGGTAGTTATCTTGTCCGCAGACTCGATAGCGCCCTTCATCATGTTGATGTATCCGTCATATTCGAGTACATTGGCATTGTACATAGGGATTCCCATGACTTCGTTGAGAATCTCTCTGCCATACTTGCCCTGATATTCGATATTATGTATCGTGAATACGTTTCTTATCTTATCATAGCCGTGCTGATACTTATAGTAGACATTATAGTATACCGGGATAAGAGCCGTCTGCCAGTCGTTACAGTGAATAATATCCGGCTTGAAATCAATGAATTTTATCATTTCCAGCACAGCTCTGTCGAAGAAAACGAATCTCTCGCAGTCATCGTAAAAGCCGTACATTCCGTCACGGGCAAAGTAATACTCATTGTCAATGAAATAATACGTTATGCCATCCCATTCAGATTCAAATATACCGCAGTACTGCTTGCGCCACGAAACGTCAACGGTAATATTTTTCAGGAATGTCATTTTTTCGCGGAATTCAGGACTGATACTCTTATAAAGTGGTATTACGACGCAGCATTCGTGTCCAAGTCCTTTTATAGCCTTAGGCAGCGAACCTACTACGTCGGCGAGTCCGCCGGAGGCTGCAAACGGTACAGCCTCACTGGCAGCAAATAGAATCTTCATAAATGATCACCGCCGTTAAATTTTTCCGTCCTTACCGATATACAGCGGATATGTCTCAGAACCTGTGAGTACCTTATCGCTGCTTATCTCAACATTCTTATCAGTGATAACCGAGGTGATATTGCAGTTTGTATCTATCTTTGTACTCTGGAGAAGGACTGAATCTCTTACGACGGTGCCTTTTCCTATCTTTACTCCTCTGAATAGGATCGAATTCTCAACTGTGCCTTCGATGATACAGCCGTCGGCAATGAGAGAGTTCTTTACGTTGGCTTCGAGACCGTATTTAACAGGTCCGTTGTCGCCGATCTTTGTATACACAGGAAGGTGGCGTGTGAAGAGAGCATTCCTTTTTTCAGGATCAAGAAGAAGTCTGCTTGCCTTGTAGTAATTCTGAACGCTGTCAATCTTAGTGAAGAAGCCTTTGTGCTCGTAGCCCATTATCTTGTATTCATCTTTTTTGCCCTGGAGTATCTCGCGGGTAAAGCTTGACTGATTTCTGCTGGCAGCTTCAAAGACTATCTTCTTCAGGAAATCCTTGCTTATAATGAACATTTCGAGCCACATATTGCACTCGCCGCTGATCTGAGGATCCACAAGCACATCCTTCAGTCTGTTGTCTTCGCCGAATTCGAGGATAGTAGCGCAATTGTTTTTCTCGCAATCGTAGTTGCCTTTGCAGTAAACAAGGGTAATATCTGCTGCTTCAGCCATATGCTGCTTAAGCACAGGATTGAAGTCAATAGTGGTTATGACGTCGCAGTTGGACATTATAACATACTTTGCAGACGAGTGCTCCACGAAGCTCCATACGTTGTTCAGAGCGTCGAGTCTGCCCTTATAAATACCGCCTGTCTGGCTGTATGGCGGCAGAAGATGAAGTCCGCCTTTTTTACGTGAAAGATCCCAGTCACGGCCTGATCCGAGGTGATCAAGCAGTGAACCGTAGTTCGACTTAGTAATAACTCCGACCTCCGCGACACTCGAATTCACCATATTCGAAAGCGGAAAATCGATAAGCCGATAACGTCCCCCGAAAGGTATTGAACCCATAGTTCGTTGTTTTGTCAGCTCGCTGACATAAGAATCGTGCATACTTGCGAAAATAAGTCCTAAAACATTATAATTAACACTCATGGCAGATCTCCTCCCGGTTAGATATTTTCCCCGATTATCTGCTTCGGAGCAACGCTCTTACCGGCAGAAACGTTAACATTGTGACCGACTACGGCGATTCCCCAGTCTTCCCTGTTTTCAACTGTTTCAGGGCTTGCACCGATCTTTGCGCCGTTTTCAACGACACAGTCCTCTCCTACTATGGCGTACTCTATCACAGCGCCGGACTTAACTACTGTACCGGGCATTACGATGCTGTAATTCACAGTTGCTCCCGGTTCAATAGTAACGCCGGAGAAAACGATGGAGAAGTCCACTGTACCGTCTATGGAGCTGCCTTCAGAGATCATGGAGTTTTCGATATTAGCGTTATCTCCGATATACTGCGGAGGCATATTGTTGTTTCTGGAATAGATCTTCCAGTTAGGATCATAAAGGTCAAGCGGTACATTTGGACTGAGAAGATCCATATTTGCCTCCCAGAGCGAATCGAGAGTTCCAACGTCCTTCCAGTAGCCTTCAAATTCGTATGCAAAGAGCCTCTGACCGTCACGGAGCATAGAGGTTATGATGTCCTTGCCGAAGTCCTTGGACCAGGGCTCACCTTTATCTCGCTTTGCGTTTGCTTCCTGCTCGTTTTCTATAAGGTATTCTTTGAGCTTGTTCCAGCTGAATACATATATACCCATAGATGCAAGAGTAGATTTCGGCTCCTTGGGCTTTTCAACGAAGTCGATGACCTTGTTCTGCTCGTCACAGATCATTATACCGAAACGTGAGGCTTCGGCTTTGGGCACATCGATAACGGATATGGTGCAGTCCGCATTGTTGGCAACGTGGAAATCCACCATTTTTGAATAATCCATTTTATAGATATGGTCGCCGCCGAGTACCACTACATATTCAGGATTGTATCTTTCGATAAATCTGATATTCTGATATATGGCATTTGCGGTGCCTTCGTACCATGAAGCTCCTGCCTGAGTCTCGTAAGGCGGAAGCACATGAACGCCTCCGTTCATCTTATCAAGGTCCCAGGGCTGACCGTTGCCTATATATTCATTCAGCACAAGCGGCTGATACTGTGTAAGTACACCGACTGTATCTATACCGGAATTCGTGCAGTTTGAAAGAGGAAAGTCAATAAGACGGTACTTGCCTCCGTAGGGTACAGCTGGCTTAGCAACATTTTTAGTCAAAGCGTATAGTCTGCTGCCCTGTCCGCCGGCGAGTAGCATAGCAACGACTCTTTTTTTAGTATACATAGTATTCCTCCTAAAATTAAGTGTATATCTTAGTCGATTTATTCGGCTTTGGCAGAGCGCTTGGACTTTGCCGGTGCTTTGGTTTTCTTGGACTTTTCACCGTCAGAAGCTGTTTTTGTGCCAGCAGTTCTTTTTACAGGTGTGTATTTAAGGTATATGACTGAGAGCGGCGCAAGCGTCATGGAAATACTGTCATCAAAGCCATGCATCGGGATACTTTCTGACTTGAACGACTTTTCTGTAATTCCTGAACCGCCGTATTCAGTTGAGTCAGTGTTGAATACGACCTTGTACTTGCCCTTAAACGGAACTCCGATACGATAGTCCCTGCGCTCTACAGGTACGAAATTGCAGACAGCGATTATTTCGTCGCCATTGTCGTCGATACGGCGGAAAGCAATAATACTCTGCTTGTAATCGTCATTGGAGATCCAGCTGAAGCCTCCCCACGAGTCGTCGTTCTGCCAGAGAGGAGAATTCTCAACGTAGAATTTGTTGAGCTTTTCTGAGAATTTAAGGAGATTCCTGTGCGAATCAAATTCCATAAGATTCCAGTCAAGCTGTGATTTGTAATCCCATTCCTTCATCTGACCGAATTCCTGTCCCATGAACAGGAGCTTCTTTCCGGGATGAGCCATCATATATGCGAGGAACGCACGGTATGATGCAAATTTCTGGTCATATTCACCGGGCATTTTATTTATCATAGAACACTTACCGTGTACTACTTCGTCATGTGAGATCGGGAGGATATAATTCTCTGAAAAAGCGTAGAAGAATGAGAATGTGAGCTTATCGTGATTGAAAGCGCGGTATATAGGATCAAGAGACATATAGCTGAGCATATCATTCATCCAGCCCATGTTCCATTTGAAGTTGAAGCCGAGACCTCCGATGTCTGTTGGCTTTGTGACCAGCGGCCAGGCTGTTGATTCCTCAGCGATCATAAGAGCGTCTGGGTGCTTTGAGAATACAGCCTCATTGAGCCTTTTGAGGAATTCCACTGCTTCAAGGTTCTCGTTGCCTCCGTAGATGTTTGCAGCCCATTCGCCGTCGCGGCGGTCGTAGTCGAGGTATAGCATTGAAGCAACGGCGTCAACTCTGAGACCGTCTATATGGAACTCGTTGAACCAGTAATTAGCACTTGAGATCAGGAAAGAGCAGACCTCAGCTCTGCCGTAGTCAAATACGTGAGTGCCCCATGCTTTATGCTCTTTTTTGCGTCCATCCGTGTATTCATAGCAACAGGTGCCGTCAAATTCATAAAGACCTGCTTCGTCCTTCGGGAAATGAGCGGGTACCCAGTCGAGAATGACACCTATCCCCTCTTCGTGGAAAATATCTATCATTTTCCTGAAATCGTCCGGAGTACCATATCGTGATGTGGGAGCAAAATATCCGGTTACTTGATAGCCCCACGAGCCGTCGAAGGGGTATTCAGTAAGTGGCATGAACTCTATATGAGTATAGGACATTTTTTTCAGGTAAGGTATTATTTCCTTGGCAAACGTCACATAATCAAGGTAGATGTCGTTACCGTAGTTCTTCCACGAACTGAGGTGCACCTCGTATACGTTTACGGGACTTTTGTATATGCTCTTTGAGCTCTTTTCCTTGTACCATTTTTCGTCCTTCCATTCATATGAACTTTCATAAATTTTGGAAGCGGTACCGGGACGAGTCTCATAATGAGCGGCATAGGGATCGGCTTTCTGGATTATCCTGCCGTCCTTTGTCTCTATGCTGAACTTATATGTGTCATACTGGGCAAGACCAGATATTTCGGCTTCCCATACACCGTCAGAGATAAGAGTCATTGGATCAGAGTGCCTGTCCCAGTTATTGAAATCTCCTACTACAGAGATACTAACAGCATTAGGAGCCCAAACTCTGAAAGTAAATATACGGCCTCTACCTTTTTTGCGTGAGTGAACACCGAAAAATTTATAAGCTTCGTAATTCTTGCCTTGGTAAAAAAGATAGAGCGGAAAATCGTTAGGATTTGTGATATTATTAACAGCCATAATTTAGCCTCCTTTGCTATATACATTTTAGCAGAATCTACGCAATTATTCAAGCTTTTTTGCGAAACGCGTAAAAATTTCAGACGATACGCTAATTTTTTGTAAAGATATTAGTGCATTTTGCCATATGATATCCTGTCTATTCCCGATTGCGTTTGTTAAAATTCACACATCTGAGAGCGTATCAGGAACGTTTTATACGTATACCGATAACGGTAACGTCGTCGCTTCTTACAGTCGGATTGAACACTTCTGATTTGGCGCATATTTCATCAACAATTTTTTTCAGATCGTTTTCACTTGTTAAGAGCTCTTTTATGTAGAGGTACTCGCCTTCGTTTATACCGTCGGAAAACATGATTATTATGTCATTTTCTTCAAAGTCGTAGCTCTGGCTGAAAATGTCCGACTGCTCGTATATGCCTATCGGGAAAGTGGGAGAAGATATTTTCATAACATTTCCGCGATGTCTGATAAGTGTAGAGGAGGCTCCGGATTTTATGAGAGTGAGCTCACAGGTATCAAGGTCTATGCGTGCGGCATCCAGTGTCGCAAAGCTCTCTTCCTGAGATTTTGTGAGCATTATTGAGTTTATGAGCTTTATTGCGGAGTTGCAGTTGACTCCACTGCTGACGAGCTTGCGGAATATCCTGACGACCATTTTCGATTCGACAGCCGCCTTTTTTCCGCTGCCCATACCGTCGGAGAGTACGATGTAGCTGATACCGGTACCGTCGCTGAAAGTCATCGAGGTATCTCCGTTTTCCTTGCCGTTTCCGGCACATACAGAGGCTTCGCATACTTCGAGAAAAAACGCTGGCTTCTCAAACAGTCTGACACGAATCTCCCTGCCGGAGCTTATTGGCTCGGCTGCTTCCAGTGGCATTTTTATTTCATCAGACACAAGATCTCTGATTCTTGTGAATTTTGAAGGAGCATTTCTGTATTCAAAATACAGCTCTATCAGCAGACGATTATTAGAATTATAGTAAGCTATCACATTTTTAATTGCAATGTCGTGCTTTGTAAGCGTTGTACTTATCTGCTTGCTGATGGTCTCGGAGTAGCGGACGTTTATCCTTTCCCCTGCTGCCTTTATCATTTCTTCGATTATTTTCAGGTGCTCGAACATCATCACACGGTTTTCTGAAAATTTCATGTCGAGAAGCTTTGCAGTCGATCTTTCCCGGTAAGAAGCCTCAAACATCTTTGCCATTTCCTCTTTGTGCAGGCAGTCTTCAAGCTCATAGGGGAATTTTTCCCTTGAAAACTCTGTAAGGAGAGAAAGCTTCCTGAAGCCTTTGAGCGTGCGTTCGTGATCCGATTTCCAGCAATTCAGTCTGCGGAAACAGTAGGTGCACATTTTACCGCTTATCTCTTCGATTTCATCACGATCGTCAGCACTTTTTGTAAGGAATTCTGCAAGCTTTGCTGATTCACTGCGTACAGAGCTTATAGAGTCGGAGATGAAGTCCATTCGTGAATTCATTATTTCCGGCAGGGCGTGATCAGTACCATGAGCTGTTATCAGAAACTGATCAGAAAAAACAGGTACTACTAATGCAAATAAAAGTGTTCCGCAGATAATATCGAGCATACCGTCAATACTGTTCTGTGTAGTTCCGGCAAGAATTATGAGCATAAAATTTATGGAAACAAAAAATAATCCCACAATTGTGTATTTTTGTTTGTATATGTATCCTGTCAGGAGAGCTGCTGCGGGGAGAAGAACAATCTTCATTCCTTGCTCGGGAGAAGCCAGAAAAGCTCCGCAGGTAGTCAGAGAACCGCACAGCACTCCACCGGTATGGCGATAGTAGAATGCGCCGATGAGTGTAACTGCCGAGCCTAATATAAGTCCTATGTTCACCAGCGGCACTTTTACCGAGCAAAGTGTGGCAACGGATATTGTATAAACAACGGCGTATGCACAGCCACTCACCGAAGACAGATCGAGAGCTCTCTTTTTTTGTATGCCCTGAATAATTACAGCTATCGAGTACGTCGTGAAGCCGGACAGGGTTCCGTAGAACACGTAAAATAGCAGCTTGTACAGCATTTCGCCTATCAGTACGGAAACTGCTGTTCCGGAAAGGAATACACTTATTGCTGTGCTTACTCCCGAAAACTTTGGTTCGTCCGAGCGTTCAAAGAACAGCTTCGATATGATGATTATTATCATCGTTGTTATCTTGACGATGTTCTTACCGACACTCCCCTGAAGTATGTTGTGTACGAGGCTGCCGGTGAGCATTGCCGCAGAGTGTGGCAGGCTGAGAGCTCCTGTCAGGGAGATATCGGCAAATGAGGCTACTCCTGCCATCTGAGCGTCTGATAAAAGATAGCCTACCGCAAGTGCGAGCACGAAGCCTGCGGCTTCCTCTGCGGCAGGGCTGGCTGCGATCTTTCTGATGTTCAACATTTTATTGTCCTCTCTTTTTATCAATTGGGTTGCACGACCGCTGGCGGTTATGCGTACACATTAATTATATCATTTTGAATTGTTAGATTTTGTCATATGAGGGGACAATATAATCGTGATGGTATAAATAAAACATCCCCTGAAGTCATCAGAGGATGTTGTTTCGATCAAAGTGTTTTTTCGATTCAGCAATTGTTATTTGTTCTTTTGCAGTTCAGTACAGAATGCGATAAGAGTATCCATGTCAAGCTGTTCGAGACGTGCGGCTTCCGGCAGACCTATGTTTTTTAGCGAGGTGTATATTATCTCCTTTGGTATGCCAAGCTGGGATGAAAGTGCGTTGGCAGCGGTCTTGCGCCGCTGTGAAAAGCCTGCCTTTACTACGCTGAAAAAGAATTTCTCAGCCTTCTCGTCAAGTCGAGGCATAGACGCCGGTTCGATTTTGATAACAGCGGAATCAACATTCGGAGCAGGCATAAAGCTTCCGCGGGATACTCCGAAAAGCTGCTTGACTGTACCGTAGTAATTTACTGCTACGGTAATTGCTCCCGATTCCCTTGAACCAACTTTTGCACAAAGCCTCTGTGCGGCTTCTTTCTGTACCATAACTGTTATGGATTCGACAGGGAGCCTGCTTTCAAGGAGGAGCATTATTACAGGCGAAGTTATATAATACGGAAGATTTGCGCAGACTGCTGCTTTCAGCCCTGAAAACTCATCAGTTATTATTTTTCTGATGTCGCACTTCATTACGTCCTCGTTGAATATCTTTACGTTGTCGAATTCAGCAAGAGTTTCATCAAGAATAGGCAACAGACGTGTATCTATCTCCACTGCTGCGACCTTATCTGCCCGCCTTGCAAGTTCAGCTGTCAGTACTCCTATACCTGTGCCTATCTCAATTATCCCGTAACCGGGAGCGGCATTGCCCAGTTCAGCAATTTTCGGACAAATATCAGGATTGATTATGAAATTCTGTCCAAGACCTTTTGAAAAGCTGAAACCATGCTTTGCAAGTATTTCTTTTACTGTTCCTATGTTGGTGAGATTCATTTTTCACTCCTGTACCTTATGACGTTCCTTGTCTGAAAATTCACGCTGTTTTGCGTCATTCAGCTTGTCCATGCTGTTAACGAGGTAGTCTGCTGATCTGTAAGCGTGCTGGAAATCAGTATCTTTAAAATAAAACTTAAGATCAACAAATTCGCCGTCGATGATAATGTCCATTTGTTTGATCTGTCTGTTAGGGTGTTTCTGACCGGCGTACTTTATGTATTCGTCTATCTCGGCTCTTTCCATATTTCCGCCAATAACATTGATCTTCATAAACAGCCTCCTGAATTCTATTTCCGGTTCCTGACAGCCATTTTTAGTCATTTTCTGTCATATTTCTGATTATTGCTTCTGCGCACTTCATTCCGTCCACAGCTGCGGACATTATTCCGCCGGCAAAGCCTGCACCCTCACCGCATGGGTAGAGCCCCCTCAGTGTTACCGATTGCAGATCCTCTCCCCTATTTATCCTGACCGGAGAGCTGCTTCGGCTTTCCAGACCAGTTAGCACAGCTTCCGGATCGTCAAAGCCTTTGATAAGCCTGCCCATTTTCTTTATTCCGAGCTTCAGCGAAGAGCAAACGAATTCCGGTAGGTACTCCTCAGGACGTGCAAATTTTACGCCGGGCTTGTAGGAAGGTTTAACACTTCCGATTTTTACAGAACAGCGTCCTTCAAGGAAATCTCCAACCAGAGTTATGGGAGCGTTATAACCACCACCGCCGGCTGAAAAAGCCTCTTCCTCTATTTTTCGCTGAAAATACATACCTGCAAGGGGATGATCACTTCCGTAATCACCTGAGTCAACATTCACAAGCAGTGCGCTGTTGGAGTTTTCGGAATTTCGGTTAAAGCAGCTCATACCGTTTACGGCGAGCCTGCCTTTTTCGGATGAGGCAGCAACAACATATCCTCCTGGGCACATACAGAATGTGTAGGCAGTCCTTCCGCTGGGAAGATGTACCGCAAGCTTATAGTCGGCAGCCTTTAATGCGTGATGACCTGCAAATTCGCCGTACATAGCTTTGTCTATGTCCCTGCGGAGATGTTCGATTCTCACGCCCACAGCGAAATTTTTCTGAGAAATACTGATATTCTTTTCATAAAGCATTTCAAAGGTGTCTCTTGCACTGTGACCTGTCGCAAGTATAACACTGTCGGTATCTATTGTATATGTTTCTCCGGACTGCTCATATAATACGGAGGAAATACAGCCGTTTTTCTCATTATAGCCGCAGAATCTTGCTCCGAAACGGACTTCGCCACCAAGTTCAATCACCTGTTCACGAAGCCTTTTTACCACATTTCGCAGCTTATCGGTGCCAATATGCGGCTTGGCAAGATAGGTTATTTCCTCAGGTGCGCCGAACTCTACGAGCTTTCGCAGTATCCAGCTGATTCGCCTGTCATTGATTCCTGTTGTAAGCTTGCCGTCGGAAAAGGTGCCTGCTCCACCCTCGCCGAACTGCACATTGCATTCACAGTCGAGTTCACCGGTACTTGTAAAAATATCTACCTTTCTGCATCTTGTATCAACGTCTGCACCTCTTTCGAGCACAATAGGGCGGGCGCCAGACATTGCAAGTATCAGCGAGGCGAACATGCCGGCTGGTCCGAAGCCCACGACTACCGGTCTGTGCTTTGGGGACGCTACGTGCTCTATGGTATATTTCTCTTTCTTTACCGGTACGGCGCCTTTTATCGTGTGAAGCAGCTTTTCTTCTTTTTCGGCTTCAAGCTCGACAGATATTATGAAGCGGATATTCTGCTTTTTTCTGGCGTCAACTGATTTTTTGGCGAGCTTTATACTTTTTATCTGCTTTTCAGAGAGCTTGAGTTTTTTGCAGCACAGCTCCTTCAGACCGGAAAAATCAAAATCCAGTGGGACTGGGAGGTTATTTATTCTTATCATGCTGTCCGCCTTTCAACGATCTGGCGCAGTTCTTTCCGGCAATTATACCTGAAGACCATGCCCACTGAAGATTATATCCTCCGCAGTCACCGGCAACATCGAGTATCTCTCCGCAGAGAAAAACACCTTTATGCAGCTTGGATTCCAATTCTTCCGTTACTGATGAACGGTTGATTCCTCCAAGTGTTGATTGCGCGTTCTGCCAGGAGGAACAGCCAGTTATGCGGAAGCTCCAACCTTTGATATTAGCTGCGAGCTTTTCTATATCACTGCGGTCCAATTCCGATATGGGGAGATTCATCGGCTTCTTACAAGTATTTTTTACTAAGAATACTGCAAGATTCTTGCAGAACATACCGGAAAGAAGTTCCTCCAAAGGACGGGATCTCCAGCGTTCCGCCGTGTCGGTAAGATAGCTGATGATACTGTTTCTGTCTAAATCCGGAGCAAAGTCTATATTCAGGCAAAGGTCCTTTTCGTACTGAACGTAAAGGTAAGCCATATTGAACACACAGATACCAGAGAGACTTGTGTCGGTAAACTGTACCTCCCCGTGCTCTGTACGGAGCAGTTTACCTCTGCTGACGGCTGTGAGCCTGCACTTTGCACGAACTCCTTTCAGCCCTTTTACAGATTCCGGAGCGACTTTCAGCGGGGCTACCGCAGGACAGAGCTTTGAAATATCATATCCCATGTCCCTGAGAAGCCTGAGAACAGAGCCGTCTGTGCCCATTGAAGGAGCTGCGTAGCCTCCGGCAGCGATTATCAGTCTCTTTGCACTTATTGTATTGCCTTCTGAAGAGGTAACCACAAAGGATTTATTATTATTTTTAATTTCAGCAACATTGAAACTACATTGCTCTTTAATGTTGAGCACAGATAGCTTGGTCCTTAGAACATTCAGTACAGAGGCGGCACTGTTGCTGTACGGGTACATTCTCCCCTGTTCGTCCGATGTACACAGCAGACCGTTTTCCGCAAAAAATTCTTCCGCTTTCTGCGTGGATGCGATTATGTCCATTGCTCTGATAGAGCCATGATAGTTCCCTGCTGACATACTTCGGTTGCTCAGATTGCATCTGCCGTTGCCGGTAGCAAGCAGTTTTTTTCCGATTCTGTCAAGCCTTTCGCATATGACGACTTCCGCCTCAGGACAGGTCTGCTTTGCAGTGATAGCCGCCGTTATTCCGGAGGCGCCTCCGCCTATTACCAGTATATCAGCGTACATTGCATTTCACACCTTTCATTTTTGGGGTACTATGTCTATCACAGCGACCTCCGGTCTGTTGTTGAAGCGTATGGGTGCCGGAGAAACACCAAGACCTGAGGTTATGAACATATATCCCCTATCGTATTTGAAAAGTCCCTTATCATATACCTCAGAATCTTTGTGACGCATTTCCGGGAACCATTCATCGTTCTCCGTGTCATAAGCCGGTCCGAGTCCGAAGGGCAGTTGTATCATACATCCGTGAGTATCGGCGCAGAGGGTAAGGTCTGCTCCGAACTCAGCGAATTTACTGTAATTGGGAATGTGAGCAAGGAGTATATTATAGCAGTTTCTATCAAGAGTGAATTCGTTGTTCAGATCAAAGGTATCTGAGTAGTATACGTTATCTATGCCCATTAACTGGAGCTTGTTTCCGTTTATCTCGATCTTTTCGCTCTTATAGTCTAGCACGTGAGCACCGGCAGCTTTCATGGACGAGATATACTTCGGATCGTTGTCATGTTCACCGTTAACGAAGTAAACAGTATATCCGGAGTTGATTATGCTTTTGGTAAGCTCAACCGGCTTCTGCATAAGCTTTCTGCTGCTTCCGGAGCTGTACATATCGCCAAGGATGACAACTATATCAGGGCAGACCTTTTCAATGCGTTTTTTTATTCGTTTATTGCTTATGCCAAGGTTAGTAACGTGCTGATCGCTAAGGACGGCTATACGCACCTTGCTTGTGACCTTTTCTGAGCGTATAGTAACCTTTGTAGTTTTGATAGTATAGTTATTGAACCACCAGACAAAAAGCAGTATCAGCAGGACAGCACATATCCTCCTTGTCCTAAGAACAGCCTTGGACGCTTTTTTCTTGGCATTTGCAGCAGGTGCTGGAATTGTCTTGTTTTCTTCCATTACTTTTGTTCCTTAATGTGCAGATCAAGCTGATTGTACGGTATCTCAATGCCGTTTTCGTCAAAACAGGCTTTTACTGCCTCTATCATATCATATCTTACAGAGAGATAATCTCCGTTATTTACCCATACGAGCACATCCACGGACACTGAGCTCTCGTTGTGGGAAGTCATTCTTACTATGGGCTCCGGCTGTTTAAGTATCAACTTTTGTTCATTTATCAGACCGAGTATCAGCTGTCTTGCCTTAACATAGTCTGCACCGTAGCTTATGTCGAATTTCAAGTCGATACGCCGGGTAGGTGTTTCGGTATAGTTGATTATTTTTGCTTCAGAGACCTTGCCGTTAGGAATGAATACGGATTTATTGTCAAATGTTGTAACTTTAGTATAGAGGATACTAATTGTCTCGACCTTGCCCACGGAGCCGTCAAGCTCGATTATGTCTCCGGCGTTGAAGGGCTTTGAGAAAAGTATGATAAATCCTCCGGCAAGGTTTGAAAGGCAGTTCTGGAGAGCCAGTGAAATAGCAAGTCCGGCAGCACCGAATATGGTGATTATCGAGGACATCGGTACTTTCAGGACGGTCAGTGCCATTATAATTATATTCAGATAAAGCAGTATCTTGATAAAGGAGACGATGAAATTTTTGGCGGCATTGTCTATATTGGTCTTTCGCATTCCCCTTCTGACTATTCTTGTTATAATTTTTGCGGCGATATATCCTATAAGTATAATTATAAGCGCCATGAAGAGTGAAGGCATAGCCGCCTTGAAGCGCTGGACTGCATTTTCAAGTATACCTGCTGTTCTTGTGACCTGCTCCTGAATTGAAGAGGTTGTGGCTTCAGTGACAGGCTCTGTGATCTCTTCCATGAGTTCAAGAGTGTTTTCTTCTGACAAATAATCACTTCCATTTAATCAATGTGTAATAGCAAATACAAAAATATTATACCACATATAATTATAAAGGTCAATCAAAACAGAAAATATTTCCACACAGTTAAAAACGTTATCGTCTGTTAAAAGAATAAAATATATCTTTGCTGTTGCTTTTTTGAGTCATCTATGGTAAAATATATATGTTGTGTCCCAATAGCTCAGTAGGATAGAGCGACTGCCTCCTAAGCAGTAGGCCGGAGGTTCGACTCCTCTTTGGGACGCCAGCGCAGAGCCTGCGCCCCCTTCAACGGGGGCGCTCGTTTTTACTCGCTTACTACTATAAAAACAAAAGGACGCTCCGTCTGGAGCGTCCATATTTTATACTTTGCGATCAAGCCATACCGGCTGTGATGATAGCCATCTTGTAGACCTCGTCTGCTGTGCAGCCTCTTGAAAGGTCGTTGATAGGAGCGTTAAGTCCCTGAAGGATGGGACCGTATGCCTCAAATCCGCCGAGTCTCTGAGCGATCTTGTAGCCGATGTTACCAGCTTCAATGAGGGGGAAGATGAATGTGTTAGCCTGTCCTGCAACCTTTGAGTCAGGGCATTTTGTTTTGGCAACTTCTGCTGATACAGCAGCATCGAACTGGAATTCACCGTCAATAACGAGCTGGGGATCAAGTGCTCTTGCTTCAGCAACTGCATCGTGGCTGAGCTGAACTGTGCCGCCCTTGCCTGAGCCATATGTCGAGAAGCTGAGAACTGCTACCTTAGGATCAATGCCGAAGAATGCAGCTGTTCTTGCTGTTTCAACTGCAACCTCAGCAAGCTTCCTAGCACCTGTGAGAACAACATTGCCCTCCTTGTCAACAGTATCCTCATAGCTGAGGTTGATAGCACAGTCGCCCATTGCGATGTTATCTTCCTTGCCGTCCTTCTGTCTTGTGAGGATAAATGAGGAGCTTACAAGGTTTGAGCCCTTCTTTGTCTTGATGATCTGGAGAGCAGGTCTTACTGTATCGGCAGTGGAATAAGTTGCACCTCCGAGGAGAGCGTCAGCCTTGCCTGCCTTTACGAGCATTGTACCGAAATAATTGGATTTCTGGAGGAAATTGCGGCACTCCTCTTCAGTCATTTTGCCCTTGCGGAGCTCGAACATCTGAGCTACAAGTGCATCCATTTCAGGATAAGTTGCAGGATCAAGAATTTCTGCATCGTCAATATTGAAGCCGCCGGACTTTGCAGCAGCCTTTACCTCGTCAACGTTTCCGCAGAGGATAACACCCATAAGACCTTCTTTGAGGAGCCTGTCAGCAGCTGAGAGGATACGGTTGTCGCTGCCCTCAGTGAAAACGATAGTCTTCTTGCTTGATTTAAGATTTGCGATAAGTTTGTCAAACATTCCCATTTCTGTTTTACCTCCAAAGTAAAATTTCTTTTAATATTATATCACAGGCAGGAAAAATTTTCAATACCTATTTTTATATTTTATGAGTTAAAGAATATCCGTTTTCATACTTTCTGTCTTTGTCGTAGCTGCTTATGTCCGCTTCTGTGATGTCTCCCTTTCCGTCAAAGCGGTAATATCTTCCGCTTTCGGCGGTAAACTCCATTACGCAGTAGTCCTCGTCGTCTATGCCGTTGGGATAATACTTCTCGTCGCCGGGATTCCATAAGAGCTCCTTGTATGTATGTTCGGTGTGTATTGTCATGCGACCGTAAAGGCAGACTCCCTCAAAGGTGCTGTCATCGGAAAAATACAGACATGCGTTTCCGTTCTTGGAAAGGCTCTGCACGTGAGATGAACTGGTATTTGTTGAGATAAGATGCTTCCCTATCCCCTTGTGCCATACGCAGAATACTTTTCTGACGTTCTGCTTTCCGGTCTCATCAGTGTAACCTATCACCGCGAACAGTGAGCGGTCTATAAGCGCTTTTATCTCGTCCATTGTCATAGCTTGTACGACCTCCATGATACAAGTAGAGCCGCAGCTCTTTCGGAAATATCAAGGGCTGCGGCTATTAGTTGTGTTATTATTCGATAGTTACCTTTTTCATTACCTGAGGTTTTACAGGCTTGTCGTTGTAGTCAGTAGCAGTTTCTGCGATCTCATCAACGACCTCGATACCCTCGATTACCTTGCCAAAAGCAGCGTAGTTGCCGTCAAGGTGAGGAGCGTCCTCGTGCATGATGAAGAACTGCGAGCCAGCTGAGTCGGGCATCATGGAACGTGCCATTGAGAGAACACCTCTTGTATGCTTGAGGTCGTTCTTGATGCCGTTTGCAGCGAATTCTCCCTTTATCTGCCATCCGGGACCGCCGGTACCGTTGCCCTTGGGACAGCCGCCCTGAATCATGAAGCCGGGAATGACTCTGTGAAAGGTCAGACCGTCGTAAAATCCGCTCTTTACGAGCTTTTCAAAGTTTTCGCAAGAGATAGGAGCTATCTCGGGATAAAGCTCTATCTTTATCTTCTTGCCGTTTTCCATTTCGATTATTACCATGATAATACCTCCGTTAGTCGATCGTTATGTGGATTGCAGTGGGAAGTTCATACTCTTCCGCTTTCGTTGTTGACGGATGCTCGAACCAGTATTTTTCCATTGCATCCATTGACGGCGGAATCGTCACTTCGGATGTTGTGACAGGAAGCGTAGTAGGTTCGATGACCTCAATAACTCTGCCAAGAAGGTCAGTAACATATTCTACCTGCGGTTCGGTAGGCGGCTCAGTCGTTGAGACAGGCGGCAGCGTAGATGTACCTATAACTCGTCCCAGCAGATCGGTTATGTACTCAACATCGTCCGCTTCTTGTGCCCTTGTTACCTCGTATACCTGCGTGTCGGCAGCTACATCTGCGGTATCTCCGCTTTTTGAGAACGATATGCTTGCGTAAGTCGGCGATTTCTGGTCATTATTGACCTTATTTCCGCCGGCTTTTTTCTTTGAAGCATCGTTGCAGGACTTCGCTGCGAACATTACAAGAAGTGCAGCTATAAATGCAAGAAATATAGCAGTTATCCTGCGGCTCTCCATTGTATCAGCCTCCGTTCAAGGCAAAATGCCTTTTTTATCCACAGGTATATTATACTCGTATTTTCAGATTATGTCAATAGCCGCTGTACGTATATCTGCAAGAGGTGATACAGTAAGAAAAATCAGGATTATGAGTTTTTGCGGGAATAAGGGTATTGACATTCAGGCACAAATATATTATAATGTTATGTAATGCTTTATAAATTTCAAAAGGAGTGCATTGATATGGCAGCTAAAAAAATGTCCAGAGAAAGCTACGATAAGCTCGTTGCTGAACTCGATGACCTTAAGATCAATAAGCGTAAGGAAGTTGCTGAAAGACTTAAAGTCGCCCGTTCCTACGGAGATCTTTCAGAAAACGCTGAATATGATGAAGCAAAAAATGAACAGGCTATCCTTGAAGCTCACATCGCTGAGCTTCAGTATACTATCGACAATGCCGAGATAGTTGAAGATTCCAATATTTCTGTTGACGAGATCGGTATGAGCTCCAAGATCAAGATCAAGCGTGTGGATACCGGCAAGGTCGAGACCTTCACTATCGTTGGTACTAACCACGCAAATGTCAGAGAAGGCAAGATCTCAGACGAATCTCCCATCGGCAAGGCTGCCATGAAAAAGAAGGTCGGAGATATATTTATAGTTGAAGCTCCCGCTGGCGAGCTGCGCTTCGAGGTCGTTGAGATCTCTAAGTAATCCCCGAAAGGACGTATAATAATGAGCGAAAACCAGATCAACAATGCTGCTCAGCCTGAGGAAGAGGCTGTTCAGGATATAAATATCCTGAAAAAGGACCGTATCGATAAGCTTGCCGCTCTCCGCGAGAACGGCTGCGATCCTTTTCAGGTGACAAAGTTCGATGTTACCGGCAGAGCTGCTGAGCTTAAAGCCAAGTACGAAGCCGATGAAGCCAGACTTATGGAAAAAGCCGGCGGCGACGAAGAAAAGCTCAACGCTTCCCTTGAAGCTCTTCACGGCAATACTGTCAGAATTGCCGGCCGTATAATGAGCTGGCGCGATATGGGCAAAGCCAATTTTATAGATCTCCGCGATGCTACCGACCGTATACAGGTGTATATCCGCTCAAATGACGTCGGCGCTGACGTTTTCAAAGAATTCAAGAAGAAGTGGGATATCGGTGACATTATCGGCGTTGAAGGCTTCGTTTTCAGGACCAGAAAGGGCGAGATTTCTCTCCATGCCCACAGTATTCAGCTGCTTTCGAAGTCTCTCCTTCCCCTCCCCGAGAAGTGGCACGGTCTGAAGGATACCGATACAAGATACCGTCAGAGATATGTTGACCTCATCATTAATCCTGAGGTCAAGGATACATTCGTAAAGCGTTCAAAGATAATCGCTTCTATCAGAAGATACCTCGACGATCACGGCTTTATGGAAGTTGAGACTCCTATGCTCGTTTCCAATGCAGGAGGCGCTGCTGCAAGACCGTTTGAGACACACTATAATGCTCTTGACGAGGATGTCAAGCTCCGTATCAGTCTTGAACTCTACCTTAAGCGCCTTATTGTAGGCGGTCTTGAAAGAGTCTACGAGATCGGCAGAGTTTTCCGCAACGAGGGTGTTGACACACGTCACAACCCTGAATTCACTCTTATGGAGCTGTATCAGGCTTATACAGATTACTACGGTATGATGGACCTTACCGAGAATATGTTCCGCCATGTTGCTCAGGAGGTCTGCGGTACAACCTGTGTCCCCTACGGAGAGCATATGATCGACCTTGGCAAGCCATTTGAGCGGCTTACTATGATCGAGGCTGTAAAGAAGTATTCCGGTGTTGATTTCAATGCCATAACTACTCTTGAGGAAGCCCGTGCTGCCGCTAAGGAGCACAATGTTGAGTTTGAAGACCGCCATAAGCGCGGCGACATCCTCAATCTCTTCTTCGAGGCTTTCGTTGAGGAGCACCTCATTCAGCCAACCTTCATAATGGATCATCCTGTTGAGATCTCTCCTCTTACTAAGAAGAAGCCTGATGCCCCTGACTATGTTGAGCGTTTCGAGCTCTTTATCACCGGAAGAGAAATGTGCAATGCATATTCAGAGCTCAATGATCCTATCGACCAGCGCGAGCGCTTCAAGGCTCAGGAAGAAGCTCTCAGTCAGGGCGACGAGGAAGCTAACCGCACAGATGAGGATTTCCTCCGTGCTCTCGAGATCGGCATGCCTCCTACCGGCGGTATCGGCTACGGTATCGACCGTCTTGTTATGCTTCTTACTAACAGTCCTTCTATCAGAGACGTTCTCCTGTTCCCGACAATGAAGAGCCTGCCTGCTAACAGCGGACGTGCTCCCAAGGAAGATACAGAAGAAAAGTGACCAGAATTTGAATATTTTCAGGGCGGATGTTCTCCGCCCTTATTTTTCCGGAGGTAATATGAAGGAAAAAAATAAAAAGGATATTTCTTCGAACACTTCTGCTTCAAAGGAGAACTCTCCCGATAACGACAAGCTTGATATAGGCAAAAGCGTCTTTCAGACCAACCGCGAAATGCTCGAAAAAATGCGCTTGGAGGAAAAAGCTAAGCAGGATGAGATACAACGAGTTATCGAGGAGCGCGAGAAGAAAAAGCAAGAGGCTTACGACAGGCGTATCCGCGAGGAACGTATCGAGCTCATGCGCCTAAAACAGGGACTTATCGAAGAAAGCGAGACTATCCATGAGGAGCACGAGGCTCCTGTAAAAATGAGCTTCGGGAAGAAGATAGTGAATTTCTTCTATCATAACAAATGGTGGCTGGGCATAGGCACGCTGTTTGCTTTCATTGTTTGCTTCCTTGTATACAGCTTCATGACTAAGCCTCACCCGGACATGGTAGTTCTCGTTATTGCTGATAATGTTGAGATCGGTGAGATGTCAAAACTCGAGGACTACTTTGAAGGATTTGCCGAGGACACTAACGGTGACGGCAAGGTGCAAGTCTCGGTATACTATATCCCCTACTCTGACGATGATTATAAGAATTACACCAACGGTGCTGACAATAAGCTCACCACTCAGCTGCAATCTGCTGATTCTGTCATTGTCATAGGCGGTAAAAAGCTTGTGGACATGATAGGCACTGACAATGATCTGTTCGTGGATCTGGAGGACATTTTCCCAGATGATATTAATGTTCACGGTTTCAAATATATGCTTACCAATACACCGTTTGCAAGCCGTATAGGTGTGGATGAAAAATATGTTACCTACGACCTCTTTATCGCCGTGAGAACTCCCACAAAACTGCTGTATTCCTCAAAGAAGGATATGCAGAAGACCTTTGACAAGGACTGGCCTGTTTTTGAGAAGATAATCGCTGATCTTGCAGGCAGCAACTGATAAAAAAGCCGCTGAAACTATGAGGAGACTCCCATTTCAGCGGCTTGATTTTTATATGTTGATCTTCAGTACATCTTTAAGGTAGGTCTCGATAGGCTTATCATAGCCTCCAGAGGCTTCTGCGTAATATTTGAGCACGGTAGCTGCGTCGCCTGCCTCGACCTTGCCGTTGCGGTTGACGTCGCAGACATACATCTGCTTTTCTGTTGCGATAGCACCGCCTGAAAGGTCTGCGTAGACCTTGAGGAGAAGAGCAGCGTCAGCAGCGATGACCTTTCCGTCTTCGTCAAGGTCGCCTATTTTGTAAACAGGAGTTGTTGTGACAGGCGGAGCGGTAGTGGTTGGTACGGTGGTTGTAACAGCCGTAGTTGTTGCGGAGGTAGTAGTGGTTGCAATAGTGGTAGTAGCCTGCGTGGTTGTAGTCGTTGCGGCGGTAGTAGTAGTTGTAGTAGTGGTGGTCGTTGTCGTTGTAGTTGTAGGAGCAGGCAGTATCTTTATGTAGCCGTTTTCGATTCCCTTTGTGAAGAGCCATGCCTGCATGAGTTTGCCTACACCTGTATCGTCGGAATCTGTGAAAAGGTCTCCGCAGATGTCATTTTCCTCATATACAACGCTGATCTCATATAAGTCCTCGTAAGTCACCGTATCGGGAAGGGTGAGCTTGAGAGAGTACATTATTCCGTCCTTACCAGCGTTAGTTGTCTGTGTGGTACCGAAGAATACACCGTTGCTCATTTCCCACAATTCGGTTTTCAGTTCTGATACAGCACCGCCAACTTTTACGTGATCCGGATCGTTCTTGTCTATTTTCAGGCGCTTGTCCCAGTAAACGTGTATGCCGGTATTGGCATACTTTCCTTCCGCACCGCTGACACTGATGTTGATTATTTGAGTCTTGTTTGCTTTTGCGTCCTCCAGCTTCATCTCATACCTGCTTACAGTGATCTTCGGCTTTATGGGCGATGCTTCAATCTCCTCAGCCTTGAAACCGTTGTCCTCGGCAGCCATTGTGCTGAAGCTGAACGGAGCACACAACAAAGCTCCGGCGGATAAAAGGGAAATGATCTTTCCGTTTCTCATTTGGTCTTACCTTCTTTCTTTTTGCTTTTTTTCTTGCTATCAGAAAACAGCCTGTATTTCAACACTACACCAGCTGTTCTTATTGCCGCATTTGCAGCGTTTTTTGCTATTAGCTTTTTATCGTACCTTGTACGGACGTTTTTAGGAGCTTCCTCGGCTTCTGAAACGCTTCCTGAACCGGCAGCCTTCATAGTTCCGAAGCCGAATGAAAATTTTTCGGTTTTCTTTTCGTATTCCATATTTATTGCTCCTTTATCGGCTCAGCAATGAGGAATTTTATCATTTTTCCCTCTTCCGTGAACATCTTCTCATGTTCTGTTACGAAGTTTTCATGGGGACTGTACTTGTGAAGATTATTAGTGCGGTATATTATCCTGTACCCGGCTTTTGAAAAATACTCAAAGGATTCCTCGAAAAGCTCATCATCGTCAGTCTTGAACCATATCTGACCGCGAAGGAATTTCTTGTAATTCAACAGCTGTCTCGTATGTGTAAGACGGCGCTTCTTATGCTTTGATTTAGGCCATGGATTGCAGAAATTGATGTAGATGCGGTCGGCTCTGTCGTTTTCATCCCAAGCAAGTTCAAGGCGCTCGATATTCTGAATGGCGATCCTTACGTTATCCGGAGCGAGCTCCTTTTCCTTATACGCAGCCTCAAGCTTTCGCTTTGCCAGTACAAGCATTTCATTCTTTATGTCCATTGCTATGAAGTTTATCTCCGGATGAGCCGGTGCTGCCTGAGAAATGAAGCCTCCTTTTCCGCAGCCGAGCTCCACATACAGCGGTTTGTCGGGCTCGGGGAAAAGTTCACACCAATGCCCCTTCTGCTCCTGAGGTTCTTTTATATAAAACGGGCAGGCTTCCAGTTCGGGCTTTGCCCACGGTTTATGTCGGATACGCATAATTACCTCCAAAACGATTATCACACATATTATAACATATAATCATAAGAATAGCAACAGACGCGGATAAAATTTTATTTGAATTTTACGTTTGAACAGTCGCTTAATTGAGTGAATATATATCAATTGTGCTGAAATTGTTGACAAATCTCATTAAATGTGATATTATATATGTAAAATCAGCACAGGAGTGATAATTTTGCAGATAGATGATATTGGTTATAACCACAGACATGAGCGTGATTTCGTTGTAGATCGTCCTAACGGCGCCGGAGACTGGCTGCTACTTGTCATAAAATCCCCTGCTGTGTACCGCGTTGATGGAAAAGAGTTTAATCTTCCGGGAAATGTACTGCTTATATATACTCCGGATCATCCTCAGTATTACCGTGCCGACTGCGATGAATACTTCGATGACTGGATACATTTCTGGCCTACCGATGAGGAGATAGCTCTTATTGATTCTCTCGGCATAAAGACCAATATCCCACTTGAATTATCTGACAGCACGAGTCTTTCTACCCTTGTGAGAAATATGTGCTATGAGCATTACTCCGCAAACGCTAACCGCAAGGACGTTGTCAATCACTATTTCAGCATCCTACTGTATAAGATCAACGAAAAGCTCAGCTGCCGTCTTGATACCTCAAAAATCTCTGAGAGCGTTTATTTTGAAAAGCTCCTGTGGATAAGAGAGTCGATCTATCGCTGGCCCAGCCGCGACTATACTATCGATGATATGGCTAAGGATCTTTCCCTCAGCCGCTCACGGTTCCAGCACCTGTATAATGAAACATTCGGTACAAGCGTCACTAAGGACGTTATCACAAGCCGTCTTGACAGAGCAACTGAACTGCTGAAAACTTCGGATATTCCAATAAAGGATATTGCCGTCCTTATCGGCTACGGACACAATACCTCGTATTTTGTAAAGCTTTTCGGAAATGTCTACGGAATGTCCCCTGGACAGTACAGAAAGCTCCATTCACTGCCGCAGCAGAACGACAGAAGTTAACGATTCACCTATTGTAATAATTTTCCGGTGTCACTTGACAACTTATTACTCATATGTTATACTATCTTTAATGAATATATTTCATTTTGCCTGAAACTGAGGGAAGTGCGGTTAGAATCCGCCGCAGCAGTCACTGCCGTGTAGATATTGATGTATCTGAGCCGGATCGCTCGTCAGGCATAACACAGGTAAATGTTTTTGGGCATTGGAAAACAACCCCTGAGCTTCATCTTCTGCATTGCAGAAAGTGCAACTTTATGTGTTTCAGTGCTTCAGGCTCTCTGAAGCACTTTTTATTGCCCGCACTAAAAAAGGAGTATGCTTTATGAAAAAAATCATCGCTTTCACATCCGCTTTAATGCTTTCTTGTGCCGCTGTCGGCATAACTGCCTCTGCTGAGGATTCCAGTGAGACTAGAGTTAATGTCTCTATTGCAGATGCAGAGGGAAAGATCGCAGTTGCTCATGAGGAGATAGCTGTTACCGATGTTGATAAGGATAATAAGCTTACTATCAATGATGCTCTTGTTCTTATTCATGACGCTAAGTTCGAGGGCGGTTCTGCTGCCGGATATAAGTCTTCTGTAGGAAACTTCGGACTTGCGGTAGACAAGCTCTGGGGCACTGAAAACGGTGGTAGCTACGGATATTATGTAAACGATAAAGCAGCTATGGGACTTAGCGATCCAATTAGCAACGGCGACCACATCAACGCTTTTGTTTATACCGATACAACTGCTTGGTCGGATACATATTCATGGTTCAATAGTGATTCTTCCTCTGCTAAATCTGGCGACGAGGTCACACTGACACTTTCTCATCTCAGCTATGACGCACAGTTCAATCCTGTGACTTCCCCTGTTGAGGACGCTGTTATCACTATAAACGGTGAGGCTACCAGCGTTAAGACCGACTCTGAAGGTAAAGCTACTATTAAGATCGAGAATGCAGGAAGAAACGTTGTCAGCGCTACTTCTGACAAGCTCAGGCTTGTTCCTCCCGTATGTATAGTAAATGTGGAGGCTGCCGCTCCTGAGAGCACAACCGCAACAGCTGAAACAACTACTTCAGCTGCAACAACTTCTGCCGCCGAGACTTCACAGGCTTCATCGGCTGTTGCTGATAATGTTACAACTACTTCTCCCAATACCGGAGATACAGGTGTCGGCATAGCTTTTGCTGCTATCGGAGTTGCCGCTGCCGCTGCTTTTGCTTTAAGACGCAAGAATGAAAACTAAGCTGCTGACAGGATTACTCACCAGTTTCCTGACTCTGCTTGTCATTTTAGGCGCATTCCCTGTATGCGCTGATAGTGCTGAATATACCGTCGGTGAAGTTGAAAGGCTTGCCGACGGTATCGTCGCTTATAAGCTTGAAGAGGCAGGAGCTGATGATGTTCAGGAATGGATAAATGGCAGTCTGACGGACGGTGCAGGTGTTTTCTCTGAATGGTATATCGTCGGATTGTCTCAGTCAGGTAAGTATGATTTTTCTGCATATGAAAAAGCTCTGCTGGATTACCTTGGAGAAAAAAGCTATAATTCAGTCTCGCGGGAAAAGTATGCTCTGGCTCTATGCGCTGTGGGAAGCAGCGACATATTTATCAGTGAGACTGCCGCTTCTTCTATTGGTGCTCAGGGCATAATGAGCCTGATATACGGTCTTCATCTGCTGAATAACGGTTGTTCATCCACACGTACTGTTGATTCTGTCATAGACGAACTGCTCGCACTCCAGTTAGACGACGGAGGCTGGGCTCTATGGGGAGAATATGGTGATATTGATGTTACTGCCATGACCTTGCAGGCTCTTGCTCCGTATTATCACAGCGATGAAAAGGTCGGCAAGGCTATTGACCGTGCACTTGCATTACTGTCAGAACGTCAGGAACAGAACGGAGGATATCAGAGCTTCGGTTCTTCCAATCCCGAAAGTGCCTCACAGGTACTGACCGCTCTTTCTGCGCTTGATATTGACTGCCTTGAGGACGAACGCTTCATAAAAAACGGAAATACAGTCATCGACGGAATCAAATTTTACAGCCTTGACGACGGGAGCTATTGCCATGTTATGGGTGGAGACTCAAATGCGACCGCTACTGTTCAGGCGTATTATTCTTATGTATCGTATATCCGGATGAAGAAGGGCTTGACTCCCCTGCTTGTTTTTGACAATAAATCTGTTTCCGTAACCGAACCAGTGACGGTGAGTACAGTTACCGCTTCTCAGGTCACGACAACATCAACTACGTCCACGGCATCCACTGTTTCTGTCATAATGACCACTTCGACTGTTACTGCCAACACGACATCTGCTGCTTTATCTGTGACCGCTTTGCAAACGGCTTCGCTTACCCAGACCGAAACTGTTTCCGGGCAGGCTGCTGTCATTACTGATAATACTACCGTGACCTCCATAGTGTATTCCACTTCCCGTAATAGCAGTAATGACGGATATAAGGTCAAGGTCATTTTTATAATAATCGGAGCAGGCGTTGTCCTGAGCATTATCCTTATTCTGACGGGCAAACGCAATTATAAGAATTTTATTGCAGTTGCCGTTGCTGCAGCTGCCGGTATCGCCTTTGTGCTGTTTACGGAAATTCATTCCGCGGACGACTACTACAACGGTGAAAAACTCCATAAGGAAAACGCCATTGGTACGGTGACTATGACTATACGCTGCGATACGATAGCCGGAAAAACTGACAAAGACTACATACCGGAAAACGGGATAATTCTCGATGTTACCGAGTTCGATCTTGTTGAAGGCGAGACTGTGTATGATATACTCCGAGAGGCTTCACGTACATATAAGATCCATGTTGAAAACAAGGGGAATTCCGGTTCAGCTCACGGAATGGTCTACATCGCTGGTATCAACTATATTTATGAGAACGATTTCGGAGACCTGTCCGGATGGGTTTATCATGTGAACGGCATTACTCCTTCCCGTGGCTGCGGAGACTATAAGCTGAGCGCAGGAGACAGCATTGAATGGCTGTATACCTGCGAACTTGGTCACGATCTTGACGAGGTATATGAAAATGAGAACGTTTTCTGAGTTCAATCCCATAGTGATAACGGTATATTTTTTCAGTGTTACCGGCATTGCCATGTTCTCGTCTCACCCTCTGCTGATGGCTTCGGCACTGTTTGGCGGTATTCTTTACTTTGTCGTCAGGAACGGAAGATCACATCTGCGCTCCCATTTGTTTTTCCTGATACTATTCCTTATACTTGCTATTGCGAATCCGCTCATGTCCCACAACGGAGCAACTGTTCTGTTTGTAATGAACGATAATCCCATAACGCTTGAAGCTCTGCTGTATGGTCTGAATTCCGCCGCTATGATAATTGGTGTACTTTACTGGTTCAGGTCGTTTACACAGATAATGACCAGTGAAAAGCTGCTTTATGTGACAGGCTCGGTCTCCCCCAAGCTTTCACTTATACTTTCTATGTCGCTCAGATTTGTGCCGCTGTTTAATTCACAGTCAAAAAAAGTACGCGCTTCACAGACTACTATGGGACTGTTCAAGGATGATAATATAATTGATGACGCTCGCGGAAGAATGCGTATATTCTCGATTCTTGTGACATGGGCACTTGAAAACGGCATAATCACCGCCGATAGTATGTCTGCCCGTGGATATGGCGTCTGCCGCAGGTCTCAGCTGAAAAGATTTGGCTTCAGATCCTCTGATCTTGCTGTTCTGATCGTTGATGCTCTACTGCTGGGACTTACGGTCTGGGCTGTTGCAGCAGGTTCACTGGATCTCAGCTTTTACCCTACCGTAAGCTTTGAAGCTCCGGACACTCTTGGTATATGTGGCATTGCTGCTTATATGCTTCTTGTACTGCTGCCTGTTATAATTGATTTGGAGGTGGATTTCCATTGGAGATACTTGCGGTCAAAGATCTGAGTTTTAAATACCCTAACTGTAATGCTCCTGCTATAAGCAATGTCGATTTTTCTGTTGAAAAAGGCGAGTTTGCAGTACTGTGCGGATCTACCGGAAGCGGAAAATCCACCCTACTGCGAATGTTTAAGCGCGAATTGACTCCGGTCGGTGAGCTGTCTGGTTCAGTTTGCTTCAACGGAGTACCGTTAAACGAGCTCGACGATATGACCTCCGCTTCGGCTATCGGGTTCGTGATGCAGAAGCCGGAACAACAGATAGTTACTGACAAGGTATGGCATGAGCTTGCCTTCGGACTTGAGAATCTCGGAGTTGCTCCCGGAGATATTGCACGCAGAATCGCTGAAATGGCAAGCTATTTTGGAATCGGAGACTGGTTCGATAAAAGTGTTGATGAGCTGTCTGGCGGTCAGAAGCAGCTGCTGAACCTTGCCGCAGTTCTCGTTATGCAGCCTCAGCTGCTCATTCTCGATGAGCCTACAGCACAGCTCGATCCCATAGCTGCCTCAGATTATATTGCTACCCTGAAAAGGCTCAATCAGGACTTTTCACTGACCATTATTATTGTAGAGCACCGTTTGGAGGATGTTGTGCCAATTTGCGACAGGCTCATGATAATGGATAAGGGACAGCTTATCGCAAACGGTAATCCTCGAAAGGTAATTGCCTCTATAAAGGAAAATAGCACTGTATTCTGCGGAATGCCAGCGGCATCAAGAATATACGCAAGGCTTTCGGACGGAGAAAACTGCCCTCTTACAGTAAAAGAAGGCAGGCGCTATATCAGTGAGAATTTTTCGGGAAATGTCCGCTCCCTGCATAAAGAAGAGATTCGCCAGCACGGTGAAGTTGCTCTGGAATTCAAGGAAATATATTTCCGCTATGAACGTAGCTCACCTGATGTTCTGAAAGGTCTTAGCTTCAAAGTATTCAGCGGCGAGGTGTTCTGCATACTCGGTGGCAACGGTTCAGGCAAAACTACTGCTCTTTCTGCTGCTTCCGGACTTGTCTCACCTTACAGCGGTGCCATAAAGGTATTCGGCAAAAAGCAAAAGGAGTACAAAAACCGCTCACTATACAGGAATTGTCTTACTCTTCTGCCTCAGGACGTTCAGACAGTATTTCTAAAAAGCTCAGTTCGTCAGGAACTTGCAGACTGCGGCTCAGTTATCGGGGATCTTCCGTTTGACATTTCAGCGCTCCTTGACAAGCATCCATATGATCTTTCCGGCGGTGAACAGCAGCTTGTAGCTCTTGCAAAGGTATTGTCCACAAAGCCCAGACTGCTTTTGCTGGACGAGCCAACAAAAGGGCTCGACGCTGCCGCTAAGCTGTCAGTCTGTGATATTGTTCGTAAGCTGAGGGATTCAGGTGTAACTGTTATGATTGTCACCCATGATGTTGAATTTGCTGCTCTTTGCGCCGACAGATGCGCAATGTTCTTTGGCGGGAATATAGTGAGCACAGGTGAGCCTTCAGGTTTTTTCTCTGAAAATAATTTCTATACTACTGCTGTCAGCCGTATGACAAGAGGTATTTTCGAGGGAGCTGTTACTGTTGAGGACGCGGTGGAACTGTGTACTCTTAACCGCAGCAGGGAGGTCTCCGATGCTGGTAATTAAAAACAAGTCTTTGAGAAATACCATAAGGATCTGTGTACCGTTTGTGATCGTTCCTTCACTTGCAATCGTAGGTTCCATAGCCTTCGACAGAAAGCGTCATATCATTATTTCCCTTGCCATAGCTGTGTCCGCTCTACTGCTTTTTGCAGCCGGATTTGAAAAAAAATCCACCGGTACAAGACGAATGGTCATTGTTGCTGTTATGACCGCTCTTTGCTTTGCAGGTAGGTTTATCCCCTTTCTGAAGCCAATTACCGCCCTGACTATTATCACATCCCTTTATCTTGGCGGTGAGGCTGGGTTCCTCGTTGGCTCACTGTCAGCAGTGCTGTCAAATTTCTATTTCGGACAAGGTCCGTGGACTGCCTTTCAAATGCTTGCATGGGGAATTATTGGCTATTTTGCAGGCTTGCTATCCGGACCACTGAAAAAACACCGTTCACTGCTGCTCATATACGGTGCAGTTTCCGGTGTCGCCTATTCTCTGATAATGGATATCTGGACAGTTCTCTGGTACGCCGAGGGCTTAAAGCTTAAACTCTATCTTGCTGCTATAAGCACTGCTTTGCCATATACATTGTCTTATGTTATATCTAATGTCCTTTTTCTTGCACTGCTCACTCCGCCCTTTGGAGAAAAGCTTGAGCGAATCAAAGTAAAATACGGTGTATAAAGCTGCGTGACTAATATGTAAGAAACCGGAAGCTGTAAAGCAATTACAGCTTCCGGTTTTTATATCAGGTCAAAATGTTTAAGAGCATTGGCTATTCCATCCTGCTCAATTGATGTGGTGACATAGCTGACATATGGATACAGTGCCTCAGCTCCGCCCATTGCTATGCTGTTGGGTACAGCCTGAAGCATGGGAAGATCATTCATGCTGTCACCGATGGCATAGGCGTTCTCCAGCGGTATATCAAGCATTTTCAGCACCTTCTGTATGGCAGTTGCCTTGGTATAGCCAAGGGGGACATTCTCAAAGAAGCCGCCGCCTCTGTCAATTATCGAAAAGTATTTCCCAACCTCGCGGTCAAACAATTCAAGGTCGCTGTCATTGTTTGTCCAGATAACGAATTTGTCGAAAATGAAATTGCGGTCTTCTACCCTGCCGCTTACATCTATGTCGTTGCTGACGAAAACCTCCATGAAATAGCGAAGTCCTTCATTTGATGGCGCTTTTGCATCGAAGAAATATCCGTCTGTATGCTCGTATACTGGAGTTACTCTGCATTTCCTCATTAGCTCTGCTATCTCTCGGCAGAAGCTCTGCTTAAGCGAGTGGCGGAAAATTACATTATTATTGTACTCAATATATGTACCGCAGCCGCATAGGTAGCCGTCGAAGCCAAGCTCCTTAACTCTGGGACTTATATTGAATGCGGTTCTTCCGGAATTAATGAACGTGAGATTTCCCCGCCTGCGAGTCTCAGTGATCGCTTCTCTTGTGCTTTCCGGAATAAGAGCTCTTGCATCTTCGGTAACGATAGTGCCATCAATATCAAAAAATATGATTCCAGGCATTTTACTGATCCCTCTGTTTAGCTTTTAATTCCCTGAACTCGCGTATTATTGCCAGATCCTCACTGTTTAGCTTTATATTGGCAACTATCTTTTTGCCCTCGCTGGTCGTAACTGTCATCTCAACGACTGTTCCCTCGTCCGCAATGCTGCCGGCAGCCCTGATAAACTGCGGGAGCTTCGGATGATTAGCCTTGAAACGGTTTACGAGAGAAAGATATTTTACGGCATTTATTGGATTCATGGTTTTTACTCCTGTTCTTTATGAAAATTCCTTTTTAATATCAGCTGAGCACATATGCCGGTAAACAGTCCGGCTATACAGCCAGATGTGATTAGTATAGGATAAAACGGAAGCACTGCCAGTGACCTCATAACTAATATTGCAACTGTTATCTGTCCGGTGTTGTGAAGTATCGCGCCTATCATGCTGCACAGCCACAGGTATTTTACTGGTATAATATGCTTTACAAGGAGCATACCTGCAAGGCAAAGCATTGCTCCCGCTGTGCTGTAAAGTAATGCAGAAAAATTCGAGCAGAATATTGCTCCGAGAATCACTCTGGTGGCGACCATGAGGAATACCTCTTTACCGGTGAAGCGGTATACTCCGTATACTGTGAAAATGTTAGCCAGCCCCAGCTTTATACCGGGTATGGGCAGTATATCAGGAAATCTCAGCTCAACTATGAATACTATAAGTGCAGCGGCGGTAAGCAGTGATAGTTCAGTAAGTCTTTGTGTTTTCATTTTGCCTCCTGTTCACCGCAGAAGCGTATAACAAGTTTATGAGGCAGACATACAACAGGCAGATAATCATATTTTAGAACGCCCGCCTTAACGCAGGTGTGGTCCGGACAGTCAGCATCAGCAACGCTTATCTGTCCATTTTCTATCCTCACATCGTTCCATCCGCCGCCATCGGAGGTGATTCTGATAGTTCTGTCTGCTTCCTTAGAAAGGTCGAGCTTATAGATGACCTTATTATTCTGGACTATCTCAACGTAAACAGATTCGGTTGAGGAGTCGCGTTTTGTCGGGCGGAGAAGGATAAATGAGGTTACTGCACTGGCTGCAAATATCAGTATTACAACTGCAAGACAAATTTTTGTTCCCTTAGGCACACCTGATCACCTCAGTGCTCATATCGCTGAGATTTGTGAAACAGTCAGCGATTCCTTCGGTATAGTATATCGCTTTATCATCGCTGACGAGCACAGCGTCAATATCTGTGTTGCTCCGGCAGAATTCAATTGCCTTATCTTTGCCCATGACAAACAGCGCTGTTGAAAGCGCATCGCAGTCGATTCCGCTTTCTCCTATTATCGTTACTGATACAAGACCGTTGTCAGCAGGGTAACCGTCAGTAGGATCTATGATATGCCAGTAATCTTTTCCATCCTCGCCAGTAAAATATCGCTCATAGTTTCCGGAAGTTATAACTGCTTTGGACTCAACTTCCACTGTACATATATCTTCCTCAATATCGAAAGGATCACGTATCGCTACCTTCCACTTGCTTCCGTCCGGTTTGGTACCCAAGGTCTGCACATTCCCGCCAAGGTTGATAATAGCTGATTCAACGCCTCTGCTGCTGAAAACTCGGATAAGCTCATCACCTGTGTAGCCCTTTGCCAGAGCTCCGAGATCAATCCCGCAGTTTTCCGGTATCATTACACTTCGTCCGGATATGCCAACATTTCTGTAATCTACGTGCCTTAACAGTGCAGTAAGCTTCTCCGGCTCTGGTATCTTATAGTCTCCGGTAGTAAAGCCCCATTCGCATATCACGGGATACAGCGTTATATCCAGCGCTCCGCCTGTCTTATCGCTTATCTCTGCGGCTTTTCTCAGTATTGTACGGGTATCGACAGATATTTTTACCTCGCTTCCGGCATTCTTGTTGATATTCCAGATGTCGCTGTTTTTGCGGTTGACCGATAGTTCTTCCTCCAGTGCCTGTATACGTTTTTCAGCCTTTACCAGAACTCCGTCACCACCACCATATATTTTCATGGTCATATACGTATCCATAGCGAAAATCTCGTGTGTATAGGCTTTTTTCTTTGATACGATCTCTGAGGATGAAGAAGCTTTTCCGCATCCCGTAAGGCTCACTGTGAGTATTGCGAATGCAGCCAGTAAAGCTGCTGTTTTACATTTTTTCAGCATTATTCAACTCCCGTTAGTATCTTCTACCATAGTATTATAACATATATATTTCCGTTTTTCAAGCGTGTTGCACGAAGCTAAGCTTTTTCAACAGAAACGGCTGCTGTTTGGAAACAGCAGCCGTTGTCAATTATTTTTTAAGAAGTGAATGTCCGGTCATTTCCTTGGGCTGAGGTACTTCCATGATGTCAAGCATTGTAGGTGCAAGATCTGCAAGGACTCCGCCCTCTGAAAGTGTTCCCTTAACGCCTACTGCAATAAGGGGTACCTGATTTGTGGTATGAGCTGTGAACGGACTTCCGTCAGCCTCCATCATCTTGTCAGCGTTGCCGTGGTCAGCTGTGATAAGAGCCGCGCCGCCCTTTGCAAGGATAGCATCAACCATGCGTCCGACGCATTCATCGGTAGCCTCAACTGCCTTTACAGCGGCATCAAATATGCCGGTGTGTCCAACCATATCGCAGTTTGCGTAGTTTAGGATGATAACATCGTACTTATCGGAGTTGATAGTCTCAACAACTGCATCACATACCTCATAAGCGCTCATTTCAGGCTTGAGGTCGAATGTGGGGACATCAGGAGACTTAATAAGTATACGGTCCTCGCCCTCAAACTGCTTTTCCTCTCCGCCGTTGAAGAAGAATGTAACATGAGCGTATTTCTGAGTCTCAGCGATACGGAGCTGTGTCTTGCCGAGCTTTGAAAGGTACTCGCCCATTGTCATAGTAAGCTGCTCAGGAGGATATGCTACTGATACGTTGGGCATTGTAGCATCGTATTGAGCCATGCACACAAAGTTTACCGGGAAGAAGCCGTTTCTTCTTGTGAAGCCGCTGAAATCAGGATCAACGAATGAACGTGTGATCTGTCTTGCACGGTCAGGACGGAAGTTAAAGAAAATAACGCTGTCGTCAGCTTTTATTTGTGCGCCAACTTCAATTACAGTAGGAAGCATGAACTCGTCTGTAACTTCGTTTGCATAGGAATTCTTTATGGCCTGTACAGGATCGCTTTCCTTGACACCCTCACCATAAACGAGAGCTGCATATGCCTTTTCAACTCTGTCCCAAGCGTTATCTCTGTCCATTGCATAGAAACGTCCGGAGATAGTAGCTATCTTTCCAAGACCGATCTTCTTGAGCTCTGAAACAGTCTCATCCATGTACTCAGCTGCGGATGAAGGCGGTACGTCACGTCCGTCGAGGAATGCATGGATATAAACCTTGTCGAGACCGTTCTTCTTAGCCATTTCAACTATTCCGAAGAGGTGTTCCATATGGCTGTGGACACCGCCGGGTGACAGAAGTCCCATAAGGTGGAGGGCACTTCCCTTTTCTTTGCAGTTGTTCATAGCGCCGAGGATAGCCTTATTATTGAAGAAGGTGCCGTCCTTGATGTCCTTGGAGATCTTAACGAGCATCTGGTAAACGATACGTCCTGCTCCGATATTGGTGTGACCTACCTCGGAGTTGCCCATCTGTCCGTCCGGCAGACCTACATCAAGTCCGCTTGCGCCGATGATAGTGTGAGGACACTCTGCCATGTACTTGTCAAGGTTGGGCTTCTTTGCGGCAGCGATAGCATTTCCATATGTATCGGGATTGTATCCGAAGCCGTCCATAATTATAAGTGCTACGGGTTTCTTTGACATAAATATTATCCTTTCACCAAGAGAGGGCGGAGTTAATCCGCCCTTGTAATGTATTGCAATCAGCCGTTAACAGCTGCCTGAACGATCACGTTGAAGTCCTCGGCCTTAAGTGAAGCTCCGCCGATGAGACCGCCGTCGATGTTGGGCTTAGCAAGGAGCTCAGCTGCATTCTTAGCGTTCATAGAACCGCCGTACTGGATTGTTACAGCATCAGCAGTTGCCTTATCGAAGAGCTTAGCGAGCTGTGCACGGATGAATCCGCATACTTCCTCAGCCTGATCAGGTGTAGCTGTAAGACCTGTACCGATAGCCCATACAGGCTCATAAGCGATAACAACGTTCTTGACCTGCTCTGCTGTGAGTGACCAGAGATCGAGCTTGATCTGACGGGCGATAACTTCCTCTGTGATGTTGCACTCGCGCTCCCACTTGAGCTCGCCTACGCAAACGATAGGCTTGAGACCAGCGTTAAGAGCTGCAACAGTTCTCTTGTTTACAGTTTCGTCTGTCTCGCCGAAGTACTGTCTTCTCTCGCTGTGACCGATAACAACGTACTCAACGCCGAGCTCTGTGAGCATATCAGCGGAAATTTCGCCTGTGAAAGCGCCGCTCTTCTCGAAGTGTACGTTCTCAGCACCGATCTTTACGTTGCTGCCGGCAGTTGTGTTGATAGCAGTCTCAAGGTTTGTGAATGGTACGCAAGCGATGACCTCGATCTTGCCCTCAGCGTTGGCTACGAGGGGCTTGATAGCCTCAAGGAGAGCCTTAGCCTCGGGACGAGTTTTGTTCATTTTCCAGTTTCCGGCAATGATTGCCTTTCTAAGATTCTTGTTCATGGGTGATTACTCCTTACATATAAATATTACGGAAATAAGGGCGGATATATCTGTCCGCCCTATTGCTCATATAATTACTTTTCAGCGATAGCTGCAACGCCGGGAAGTACCTTGCCCTCGAGGTATTCAAGAGAAGCACCGCCGCCTGTGGAGATGTGGCTCATCTTGTCAGCGAAGCCGAGCTGGATAGCAGCTGTTGCTGAGTCGCCGCCGCCGATGATAGTTGTAGCATCAGCCTCTGCAAGAGCCTCACATACTGCAACTGTACCCTTCTTAAGTGTGGGGTTCTCAAAAACGCCCATAGGTCCGTTCCAAACAACTGTCTTTGCAGACTTGGCTGCCTCAGCGAAGATAGCAGCTGTCTTAGGTCCGATGTCAAGTCCCATCATGTCAGCAGGGATCTTGTCGGAGTCAACAAAGCTTACCTCGATAGGAGCGTCGATAGGATCGGGGAATGAAGCTGCAATAGCTGTATCAACGGGAAGAAGGATTTTCTTGCCGAGTTTCTCAGCCTTAGCGAGCATCTCCTTGCAGTAGTCGAGCTTCTCGTCGTCAACGAGTGACTTACCGATAGAACCACCCTGAGCTTTGATGAAAGTATATGCCATACCGCCGCCGATGATGAGTGTATCGCACTTTTCGAGGAGGTTTGAGATAACGTTGAGCTTGTCAGCTACCTTAGCGCCGCCGAGGATAGCAACGAAAGGATGCTCAGGAACCTCTACTGCATTTCCGAGATACTGGATCTCCTTCTGCATGAGGTAACCAACAGCTGTCTCCTTGACAAATTTTGTAACGCCTGCTGTGGAAGCGTGAGCACGGTGAGCAGAACCGAAAGCGTCCATTACAAAAACTTCGCCGTCAACGAGGTCTGCGAGCTCCTTGGAGAATTCATCACCGTTCTTAGTCTCCTCATTTCCGCGGAAACGTGTGTTCTCAAGAACAACGATCTCGCCGTCCTTCATAGCGGCAACAGCCTTCTTGGCATTGTCACCTACTACTGTGTCATCAGCAGCGAAAGTTACCTTTGTCTTAACGAGCTCGCCGAGTCTTGCAGCTGCGGGGGCAAGTGAGAACTTAGCCTCGGGACCGTTCTTCGGCTTACCGAGATGTGAGCAGAGTACTACCTTTGCTCCGTTTTCAACAAGCTTGTTTATAGTGGGGAGGGCTGCCTGGATACGGTTATCGTTTGTGATAACGCCGTCCTTCATAGGAACATTGAAATCTACTCTTACGAGTACCTTTCTGCCCTTAACGTTAATGTCTTCAACTGTGACTTTGTTTAATCCTGCCATGGGTATGACATCCTTTCGTTATATGATACTTTACTTGGCGTTGTTAAATCCATAACAACTTACATTACTATTCTACACTATTTCAAGTTTTTTTTCAAGTACCTTATGAATTTTTTTCATAAAATTTTGGCGAATTTTATTCACAGACGGTATTAAGAGTATTTATGTGATGTTTTATCTTGACTTTGGTATATCATTATGGTAAAATAATAGATATTAATATATTGCAATTGGAGGTATTAATTATGAAAAAACAAACAAAACTCGTATTTTTTATCATTGAACTAATTCTTTTGGTTGCTGCGATCGTTTTCTGCAACGACTGGGTGAGAGACCATACATCAAGCAAAATAACTCCGGCAATTGTAATAATAATGTCTGTTATTAACTGCTTTACACTCCTGAAAGTCAAGACCAAGGACTGATATTATGAAGATCATTCTCGCTTCGGCTTCTCCGCGAAGACGTGAGCTTATGAAATATATTACTGATGAATTTGAAGCCGTTTCTCTTGACTGCGATGAAACGCTTCCCAAGGATATTCTGCCTGAGAAAGCCTCAGAGTACCTTGCCGGTATCAAGGCTGATGCCGCCTCTGAAAAGTATCCGGATAACGTCGTGATAGGCTGTGATACAACGGTCATATGTAAGGGCAATATCCTCGGCAAGCCGCGTGATATAAACGAATGTTTCCGCTACATGGATATGCTGTCGGGCTGCACTCATCAGGTGGTGACCGGCTGCTGTATCAGGTACAGGGACAAAATCAGAAGCTTTTCAGCGGTAAGCGGTGTAACCTTCCGAAATCTCTCACGTAGCGAGATAGAAGCTTACGCTTCAACTGATGAACCCTATGACAAAGCCGGCGGCTACGGTATACAGGGAAAGGCTTCTGAGTTTATCCGGTCGGTCAGCGGCGATTTTTTCAATGTTGTTGGACTGCCAGTAACTCAGCTTTTTAATGAACTGAAAGAGTTCTTAAATAATATCAAAGGAGAAAACATATGAATTCAACTGCTTTTCATAACGCGGATATTCTTGTTCCAAAGAAGTCTGTTGATATGTACAAATGGTCCGTTATCGCCTGCGATCAGTACACCAGTGAGCCTGAATACTGGGAACAGGTAAAAAATAATGTGGGAGATGCTCCTTCCACTCTGAATCTCATTCTGCCGGAACTCTATCTTGAACAGGAAGGCGTGGACAAGCGTATTGACGACATTCACAGCTCTATGGACAAATATCTCGATGACGGCATATTTGATGTATATAGCAATGCTATGGTCTATGTAGAGAGAACTCAGGGCAACGGCATACTCAGACAGGGCATTGTCGGTGCCATAGACCTTGAAAAGTACGACTTTTCCAAGGGAAGCTCATCAGAGGTGCGTGCTACCGAGGCAACTGTAATCGAGCGTATTCCCCCACGTATAAAGGTGCGTCAGGGTGCTCCCCTTGAACTTCCGCACATTATGATTCTTATAGATGATCCTGACTGCACGGTCATCGAGCCACTTGCCAATGACGCTGTCAACATGGAAAAACTCTATGATACCGAGCTTATGCAGAACGGCGGAAGTATTAAGGGTTGGCTCGTTGATGAAAAGCTTCAGGGAAAGGTGGATAAGGCGCTTACCGCTCTTGCTGATTCGGAGACCTTTAACAGTAAATACAGCCTTGATGGCTCCCCTGTCCTCCTGTATGCTATGGGCGACGGAAACCACTCCCTTGCTACTGCTAAGGAATTCTACGAGCAGCTCAAGAAAGCAAATCCCAGCAAGGATCTCTCAAATCACCCTGCACGCTATGCTCTTGCTGAGATAGTGAACCTCCACAGCGAAGCCCTCAAATTCGAGGCTATCCACCGCCTTGTATACGATGTTGACTGCGAGAAGCTGCTTTATGAGCTTTCACACGCTCTGGATCTTAATGATGCTGAGAGCACGCAGTATGTTATCACATACTGCGAAGGTACTGAGGTTAAGGAGTATATCCACAAGCAAACTTCGAACCTGTCAGTCGGCTCGCTCCAGAACTTCCTTGACAGCTATATTAAGGCAAACGGCGGCAAGATCGACTATATCCACGGCGCTGAGACCGTAAAATCCCTCGCTGACAAGCACAACGGTATCGCATTCATTCTGCCTGATATGGATAAATCGCAGCTATTCCCAACTGTTATCAAGGACGGCGCTCTTCCCAGAAAGACGTTCTCTATGGGACACGCTGAGGATAAACGCTTCTACATGGAAGCAAGAAAAATTACCGAATAAGAGTTTAAGCTGCCAGCTATTGGGAGCCCACCTCTGGCGGAATTGTGGCATAAAATTACCGAGTTTGGAACTACCGACTCGGTAAACTACTTTTTCCGTCAAGGGAGGCTGACTAATTCTGGCGGCTTTTTATTTTTTGTATTCCTGCAATGTCTTTTATAACTTCGCCGGCGATTATCAGTCCTACTACCGACGGCACAAACGCCACAGAACCGGGGAAATATCGTTTTGGCTTACCCTTTCTCGTATCAGAACTTTCCTGCGCTTCGCCATTGTCTTCTCCAAGCTGGCGAATTGGTTCTTCTCTCGAATATACCACCTTCAGCTTTCGGACACCTCTTTTTTTCATTTCACGTCGCATTACTTTTGCAAGCGGACATACTGAAGTCTGGTATATATCTGCTACTTCAAAAGCAGTGGGATCAAGCTTGTTTCCTGCACCCATTGAGCTTATGACAGGTACTCCGGCAGCCTTCGCCTGCATGATTATACCGATCTTTCCCGTAACCGTGTCAATAGCGTCTACAACATAGTCATATTGTGTAAAGTCAAATTCATCGGAATTTTCAGGCAGATAGAACTTTCGGTGTGCATTTATCCTGCACTCCGGATTTATAGAAAGAATACGCTCCTTGGCCACCTCCACTTTGTATTTGCTGATGGTACTTTCCAAAGCGATTATCTGGCGGTTTATATTGGTTATATTAATTGTATCGTCGTCGATGATGTCTATCTCCCCGACCCCGGAACGTGCAAGGGCTTCAACTGTATATCCGCCGACTCCGCCGACTCCGAATACGGCTACTCTTGCAGCAGAAAGCTTTTTTAATGCTTCCTCGCCAAGCAGGAGCTGAGTTCTTGAGAAACGGTCATCCATTTATAGCTCTCCTTTCAGAGTGTAATGTGAAAAGGCTTAAGTGCACATATTTGCTTATAAAACAAGCGCCCCCGTGTTTGGGGACGCAGACTTTGAACTGTGTTACAGTATAAAATTGAAAACAGTGCCGTGAGCGATAGCAAATTAAGCCTTAAGTACAGAGTGAACAAGCGAAACAAGCGCCCCCGTGGTAGGGGGCACATGCTCTGTGCTGGTGCCGCTGACCGGGGTCGAACCGGTACGGATTTTACTCCGAGGGATTTTAAGTCCCTTGTGTCTGCCTATTCCACCACAGCGGCAACTGACTTAAATATTATATCACAGTTATCATAGCTTGTCAATATTTATCACAAAATTAAAACCTGACCGCACAATATTTATTCTCGTGTGCGGTCAGAGCTTTTTATTTTGAACGAATCATACTCCAAATATCTCGTATTCACCGGCTTTAAGTGATATCGAACGATACTCGCCACGTGCAAGGACATTGTCTCTGTCACGTATATAAGCCTGCAATATAGCTCGGCTCATATTGGTTATATCTGGCCTTTGAACGGCTTCCTCCGGCGTGAGGAGAAGTACCTCGCTGTTTTCATATCCGTCGGAGCTTGGTTCACCGGAAATGAATTTGAGCAGGTATACTACGCACCACTGGTCTGTTTTGAACTGTATGGAGAATACGGAGACCGCTTCCGCATTGACTGAGGTCTCCTCAAAAAATTCTCTTTTGACTGCCTGAGTCGGGAGTTCCCCATCTTTGACGTATCCGCCGGGAATCAGTATCCTGTCCTTTGCCTGACCGTATGTATGCCGTACAAAAAGTATTTTGCCGTCTATTTCAAGTATGCCGCAAACGGCGTAATAACGATTACTCATCTTCTTTTTTTATCACGCTGATACCAAGTATGTTCAGGCTCTCATCATCAACGTATGAAGGACATTCAGACATAAGCTCGCTGGCATTCTGTACCTTCGGGAAAGCAGTAACGTCTCTAAGGCTGTCTGCCTTGCACATTATCATTGCTATACGGTCCAGACCAATGCCCATACCGCCGTGAGGAGGAGCAGCGTATCTGTAAGCATCTACAAGGAAACCAAATTTTGCTTCGATCTCTTCGTCGGTCATGCCCAGAGCCTCGAACATTCTCTGCTGGAGGGCAAAATCTGTTATGCGCATTGAACCGCTGGAAAGCTCTGTGCCGTTGAGCACAAGATCCCATGCCTTGGCACGTACATTTGCCGGATCTGTATCAAGATATTCCATGCACTCTTCCATAGGCATAGTGAACGGATGATGTGCTGCTACCCATGTACCGCTTTCTTCATCAAATTCAAAGAAAGGCATTTCAGTGATCCAGAGGAAGTTATACTTGTCCTCGGGGATAACATCAAGTCTCTTTGCACAGATGAGACGGAGTGCTCCAAGCGTTGCAAGTACAGTTTTAGTCCTGTCGGCACAAATAAGCACAAGGTCTCCTTCGTGTGCATCTACTGCTGCACATATCTTTTCAAGTTCGCCTTCAGCAAGGAATTTCTTGAATGAGCAGTTAGGCTCGTCTGCCCATCTGATATAAGCAAGTCCCTTTGCTCCGATACCCTTTGCGTGCTCAACGAGCTTGTCAATCTCCTTGCGGGTATAGGTCGCAGCTCCGTCCTTTACATTGATAGCTCGTACAGAGCCGCCTTCTTCGATAGCGTTTTTGAATACAACAAAATCAATGTCCCTGACGGTTTCGGTAATATCCTGAATCTCAAAGCCAAAGCGAGTATCAGGTTTATCAGAGCCGTATCTGTTCATAGCATCTGCAAATGTCAGGCGCTGGAGCGGGAGCTGCACGTCTACTCCTATTACCTCCTTAAAGACTCTCTGAACAAAGCCTTCAACGCACTCCTGGATATCCTCGGCGTCCACAAAGGACATTTCAAGGTCTATCTGTGTGAATTCAGGCTGACGGTCAGCGCGGAGGTCTTCGTCGCGGAAGCAGCGTGCAAGCTGGATATAGCGGTCGTAGCCGGCTATCATCAGGAGCTGCTTATATATCTGAGGAGACTGCGGCAGAGCGTAGAACTTGCCGGGATGTACTCTTGAAGGGATAAGATAGTCTCTTGCACCCTCGGGAGTAGACTTCATCATCATAGGAGTTTCGATCTCAAGGAAACCGTTTTCGTAAAAATACTCCCTTGTAACTCGTGCTATCTCATGACGCATTATTATGTTTTTCTGGAGAGGAGCTCTTCTCAGGTCGAGATAACGGTATTTCAGGCGCAATTCCTCATTGACCTTTGTCTCATTTGTGATCTCGAACGGAGTGGTCTCAGCCTTCGAGAGTATACGAAGATCGCTTACAAATATCTCTACATTACCGGTCTTGAGCTTGTCATTCTTGCTCTCACGCTCAATGACCGTACCCTTAGCCATAAGGACATATTCGCTGCGGCAGGTGGAAGCCTTTTCAAACAGTGCCGGATCTGTTTTGTCATTAAACATCAGCTGTACGACACCTGTCCTGTCTCTGAGGACTATGAAGATAACTCCGCCTTTATCCCTGATTCTGTCAACAAAGCCGCCGACTACTACTTCAGCACCAATCTCAGTAACATCTCCGCAGTAGTGCGTGCGCTTCAAGCCTTTCATACTGTCTGCCATTTTATTTATCCTCCCCTGTGAATGCGAACAACGAACCATTTTCGTCGTCTATAACGCTCATCATTTTATTGAAGTATATCTCTTCAAATACGGTAACGAACTTGTCATCAAGCTTGATAACTGTCTCCTCTCCGCTTTCCATTTCCTTTAGCTTTGCTGTTTCATCAGCGAGCTCATTATCGCCGAGAACAATAGTGAACGCAGCGCCGATCTTATTTGCATACTTCATCTGAGCCTTAAGTCCGCGGTCCATAAGATCGTATTCTGCAAAATATCCGTATTCGCGCAGTTTAGCTGAAAGCAGCATTGCCTTCTGGACAGCAGCCTCGCCCATAGTTGCAAAGTATATGTCACATTTCTTTGGAGCAAGGAAATCGCAGCCCTGCTTGTCCATAACGAGGAGCAGTCTTTCTATTCCCATTCCGAAGCCAAGAGCCGGAACGTGTTGACCTCCCAGCTGCTCAATAAGTCCGTCATAGCGTCCGCCGCCGCAGACTGTTCCCTGTGCTCCTATTTCAGTAGTTATGAACTCAAAAACGGTCTTTGTATAGTAGTCGAGACCGCGCACTATCTTGGGATCAACAACGTAGGAGATACCAGCATTATCGAGGTATTTTTTCAGTTTGCCGAAGTGCTCGCTGCACTCATCGCAAAGATAATCAAGTATAACAGGAGCATCCTTGGCGATTTCTTTATCCTCTGGACTCTTGCAATCCAGCAGACGCATCGGGTTCTTGACAAGACGTTCCTTGCAGGTGTCACAGAGCTCTTCCTTGCGCGGCTCGAAGTAAGCTCTCAGAGCATCATGGTACTTGGCACGGCAAGTGGGACAGCCTATGGAATTGATGTGGAGCTCGATATTCTTGAGCCCGAGCCTGTCGAGTATATTTTTTGCAAGGCTTATGACCTCAGCATCAGCGGAGGGAGCGGGACTTCCTGCCATTTCAAGTCCAAACTGGTGGAACTCGCGGAGTCTTCCTGCCTGTGGCCTTTCGTGACGGAAGCACGATATTATGTAAAATATGCGCTGCGGAAGAGCTTCGTTGAGGAGTCCGTTCTGGAGCATTGCGCGGATTGCGCCTGCGGTACCCTCAGGACGGAGCGTGAACTCAGTCTCCTTTGCCTTGACGGTATACATCTCCTTCTGTACTACATCGGTGGTTTCACCCACTGAACGCAGGAAGAGGTCGGTATTCTCAAAGGTCGGGAAGCGCAGCTCGCCGAAGCCGTAGCTTTCGGCAGTCTCGCGTGCGATCTTCTCAACGGTATACCACTTGTGTATATCCTTGGGAAGAACGTCCTCGGTTCCATTTGGACGCTTAATGTTATTAGCCATAGTTTTCAGCCTTTCGTGTCTATATTATGCGATAACGGGGAAATGTTCCCTCTCCCGTTACATGAAAATTGTCCCTTTAAAGGGACAATTAAAATCAGATGCTAGGTGTTCCGACCTCGCGCCAGTCAAGATCTCCTCTTTCAAGAGCGAGTATGAGTGCTTCAGCAGTAGCTATATTTGTTGCTACGGGTACATTATGAACATCGCACAATCTGAGAAGATTCATGCCGTGGACATCTGTTGCCTTAGGATTTATTGGATCGCGGAAGAAGAGAAGAACATCCACTTCGTTGCATGAAAGCAATGCAAGTATCTGCTCTGCGCCGCCCTGACCGCTGAGATATCTTTTTATCGGCAGTCCGGTAGCTTCGCTTACCTGCTTTCCAGTGGTATTTGTTGCTATTAGAGTGTGCTTGGACAAAATTCCGCAATATGCGCTGCAGAACTGCACCATCAGTTCCTTTTTTGCATCGTGTGCGATGATTGCAATCTTCATAATCTACATCCTTTCCCCGTTTCGGTAATACTTTTCTGTGTTATGAAGTCGATTAGTATTAGAACTCAGCTGCTTTAAATAATGATCTATCCCTATATCAGTTGCTGAAGGTGAGCGGTACGAATTCTCCTCCCAATCTCTTTGAAAGCGCATCAAAAGCCTTGAGGGCTTCTGAATCTGCTGGAATAGGAGTACCGGTACCAGTAGCAACTGTCATCTTGAAGTCGTCCGGTATAACGCCTATGAGCTGTATACCGACCTTATCAATGATCTCGTCAAGGTTAGCGATAAGGTTATGACCGATGACCTTCTTGCTGACTTTATTGATAACAAGACGCTGGCTCTTATTGCCTCTGTTATAGAACTCGTCGGACATAAGACTTGCGTCACGTATACAAACCTGATCAGGTGTAGAGACAACAAGTATCAGATTAGCCTGTTCAACTATGTCGAATACATGAGAGTTGATACCGGCGCCAGTGTCGATAATTATGTATTCAAAGTATTTCTTTACAGATGAGCATATCTCGCTGATTTGTCCGGCATTTACAGGCGTAAGAGTCTTTGGTGCACAGAGAACGCTCAGATTGCTTGCCATCGGGACCTGCACTACTGAATCAAGAGCACTTTTACGTCCGTTGAGTACATCACCGAGATCGTACTTTATGTCGCTTTCCATGCCGAAGATTATATCGAGACATCTGAGGCCGAAATCGAGCTCAATGATAAGTGTTCTGTGTCCCTGTTTAGCGAGCGCATATCCGAGACCGGAGCATATAGTAGATTTACCGGTGCCGCCCTTACCTGAAGTAACTGCAATAATTTTTGCCATTGATTTTTCCTTTCCGATATCCGCAAGCCAGAGCAGTGTAGCTGCTGAACGGCATCAGACTCTGCAATAAAATAAATATTTTACCTGCTTGCTTGTACACAAAGCCGCAATATTAACCTACGATATATTATATCATAAAATATATCGTTTGTCAAAGATGTTTTTTGTATTCAAGTTAAAATTGTGCACATTAGTATTTTTCAGCGTAAATTATTGTACACATCTTACAAAGATGACTCGGCCACTTTGAGAATATGGTTTACTGTTTTTTCAATATTACAGCCATTTTCGTCTATAACTGCGTCTGCATACTGTTCATACAAAGGGATTCTTTCATTATACAGGTCTTTCAGAGACTGCCCGTCCCTGATGACAACTCCCCTGTTTTTTATGTTGCCAAGACGTCTGCGAAGTCTATCATAGTCTAGCTTAAGATATACGACAGTGCCTATTTCTGACAGGCGTTCCATAGCCTCTTTGCCGTATACTGCACTGCCTCCGGTAGCTATAACTGAATTCTCAGCACTTATACCGCTTATGACCTTGTTTTCGGTTCTGATAAAACCGTCCACGCCTTTTTCAGCGATAATATCCTTCAGCAGCTTGTTTTCACTTTTTTGTATCAGTAGATCGGTATCAAGAAAGTCATAGCCAAGTATTTTGGCAAGTATAACGCCTACTGTGCTCTTTCCTACTCCCGGCATCCCGATAAGTACAATATTGCTTTTCAAAATCATTATCCTTTACTGATATAATAATTAAATTCTACCATATATATTGTGTGTTGTCAATAGCCTGTCAACCATATATTGCGGTTTTTCAAAAAATGTTACCTTGTTGACAATGCTGAAATTATATGGTAACATATTCCTAGAGGTGGGATAATGACTAACCCTTTCAAATTTTCATGCGACAATAAAAGATACCATACCCTGAATTACTACAACCGTACAAAATTCGGCAAGAAAGTTTTTAAGGCAGTTCTGGACTGCGGTTTCACCTGCCCCAATATAGACGGTTCTTGTGGCATGGGGGGCTGTATTTTCTGCGACGGCGGCAGCGGATACTTCACTAAGCCTTCACTCTCTCTCCGTGAGCAGCTCTATGCTGAGATAGAAAGGATTTCTGCTAAATACTGTCCTGAGCCTCCTGTAATAGCCTATTTTCAGTCAAATACCAATACTTACGCTCCTGTTGAGCGATTGCGTGATCTTTACTGCCAGGCTCTTTCGTTTCCTCAGGTCTGCGGTATTTCTATCGGAACAAGAGCGGATTGTCTGTCCGATGACGTGATCTGTCTGCTGTCTGAACTTAATTCTCTTACTACCCTTACCGTTGAACTGGGACTCCAGTCTGTTCACGAAAAAACTATTGCTCTTATCAATCGCTGCTGCACCCACGAAGAATTCCTGAAAGGCTATTTAAAGCTGAAAAGAAATGGTATTCGTGTGTGTCTACATATCATCAACGGGCTTCCTGGTGAAACTCCGGAAATGATGGCAGAAACAGCCCGTCAGACAGCTGAGTTGTCTCCGGATGCTGTAAAGCTCCAGATGCTCCATGTTATACGTGGTACCAAGCTGGAAGAAATGTACCGTGAAGAAGGATTTCAACTTTTGTCTAAGGAAGAATATGTGGATGTTATCGTCCGGCAACTGGAGGTCCTCCCTCCCGAAACTGTGATAGAGCGGATTACCGGCGACGGTGACAAATCTAAGCTTGTTGCACCGTTGTGGAGCATGGATAAGATCTCTGTTCTTGGAAGTATCGACAAAAAGCTTGCTGAACTAAACACATGGCAGGGACGCCTTTATCATTAATAATCATAAGGAGACAGATATGCTCGATTATTACGAAAAACTCAAGGAGCAGCTTGCCCTCGAATACAGCTGTTCGCCGGAAGATCTTGAAATATCAGACAACGTTCTTACAGAAGCCGAGCTCCATAAGGGCAGAAGAATATATTCAAAGTATAAGCCGTTCTTTCAGATGGTAACTCTCGGGAAAAACGCTGTTATAACTGCTGATTCCTGTCTCGACAGCTTCCTTGTAAAATTCCTGAAGCTTGGAAACGGATATACTCTTTTTGACGTTCCTAAGCTGATAAAAATCGAATCTGAGCTGAATTCTTACGGTTATACACTCACTGAGATCTCACGTATGTATCTCCCCTCCAGTGATGTTGTTATAGAAAGCGATATAGATGTAAAATGGTTCACGAATCAGGAAATCAACCGATTTTACGGCGACAAGCGCTTCCCTAACGCTATCTGTCCTAAACGTAACCCTGACCGTCCGGACAGAATAGTAGTCTGCGGATATGACGGTAAAAAGATAATTGGTATGGCTGGCTGCTCTGAGGATGCTCCCGGCTGGATGCAGATCGGTATAGACGTTATGCCGGAATACCGTTCAAAGGGTGTTGGGACATACCTTGTGTCTCTGCTGAAAAACAGGATAATCGAAAACGGTGATATACCCTTTTACGGCACCTCCGTCGGTAATATCCATTCTGCAAATTTAGCACTGAAATGCGGCTTCAGACCGTGCTGGACCGAGATAGGTTCCAAGCGGCTGAATAAGATAATGCAATACTAAGATCAAAGCCTCCGGCAGTCCTGCGACCACCGGAGGCTTTTTATTCAGATGATTATTGTCAGAGACTTGTTTCTGCTCCAAGTACGAACTTCTGGAGCAGTACCAGATCGGCAGCACTTATCTCGCCGTCTGAGTTGATGTCGGCTGCTTTCTTGGCGTAAGGTGTAAGATCGGAGGCGCCCGAAACTACCGCTCTTCTGAGGAGCGCAACATCAAAAGCGTTTACTCTTTCGTCTTCGGTAAGGTCGCCCTTTACAGCTGTTATCTCAGCTTCTTTTTCCTTGACGAATACAGTATAATTCATGCAGGCTCCGCTCATGCCGTTCGTACCGAGCGTTAGCGAATCCCCTGCCATAACGTCGCAGGAATATACTTCAAAGGCTCTCAGCTCTTCGCCGTCGTTGATACCGACTGTTTCTGTGAGCTTTGTGAAGCTGCTGAGCCATGCGGGAGCAGTTGTAACCCTCTGGTCAAGAGCTACATAGAGTGTAATATCCTTTGCGGCTGTTATTTTTGCAAGGTCGGCATCGGTCTTTTTGGAATCACAGGCAGTTATTATCTGCTCACCGCCGACTATTGCAGCAGGAAGCGATGCGATAACGTGCTCGCGGTCTGCAAACGCCTTATCGCCATGCTGGACGTTTTCCTTTATCTTCCAGAGGAAACCGTAGGATGCATCCAACGGAACAAACTCGCTTATAAGCTCACTGGTTATCTTTTCCGGCTCGATTATTATATCGCTGCCCTGTGAAACTGTACCTGCGTTGTATGCCTTGTTCTGCATTCTTCCGGCGTACTCCTTGACCTCGTTCTTGGCGTTGTCAGGAGTCTGAACATTATATGAAGAATAGAATTTTGATGTATCAAGGTCAAAATTATCGTATCCCTCTCCGCCGGACTTGAGATTGTTTATGGTAGCTTTTTCAGTTCTGCTGGAAACTATCTTATATGCGAGTCCGCTGCCCATATTGCAGCTGTCGAACTTATCGTTGTAGGACTTGATTGTACCTGAGAATTCATCGCTTCCCATGTTGATCGCATCAAGAGGAAGAGTTGTCTTTTCATAGTAATTTGCTTCCGAGAATACCTTGGAATTATAGGAAGCGCCTATACCGTACTGTTTGTTTGTTGTGAAATAGTTATTATAGCTGTGTACGTGAGCTTTTCTGGCTCTCGGATTTCGGGATTCTGTATTATTGAACCAGTTGTGGTGATAGGTTATCCAGTCCTGTTCGTGGCTCGTACCGCCGCCTACAAGAGAGGTTTTGTGGCAGTCCTTGTAGATGTTGTAGGATACGGTAACGTACTCAGACCACTTTATGTCTGTGGAGCCGTCGCCTTCTGCCTTGTCATCGTCAACAATACCGTTGCCGGCGAATGCATTGTAGCCCTTTTCAATGGTGTTGTTATGCACCCACATATGGGAGGATTTGCTTGTGCTGCCGCCGGACATTGATATGCCGTCGTCGGGATACTGTCCCAGCCAGAGATTCCTTACCTCGCAGCTTGTGGAGTGCTTCATGTCAAAGCCCCACTTATTGAGGACTGTATCGTATCCGATACCCTCGATGGTAACATTCTTTCCGCCGTTGAGATAAAGCATATTTGAACCGTCGTTTTGCTTTCCGTCATTTGCCTTTGCACCGGAAGGAACGTCGATAGTGCCGATGAGTCTGAATGCTACATTATTAGGCTCAGCCTTGTTGAAAATATTGAAAAGACCAGTCTGTCCGCCGTATGTTATTGTGTCTTTATTGGAGTTTGTTACATAGATGACAGTTGCTCCGGATTTAAGAGTACCGTCGTTGTTGTATGCACCTACACCCTGGGAATAGTTCCAGTGTGCATATCCTGAACGATCAAAAGCCATAGTCTTAACTGTGCAGGTTGCAGAGCCATTTGTACCACTGATAATTATATTGTATTCTGTATTGCCGGCAAGTCCGGGTATATCAACTCTTGAGCCTCTTATGAGCTGAGAATCGACCTTCGCGGCATTTGACATATCTTTCTGAGTGTAAGCAACAGCAACATTGTCGCCTATCTTGGAGCTGTCCCACTCCACAAATGCTTCCTCGTACCAGCCGCCGCAGTTCTTTATTGCACCTTCGACATTTTCATTCTCATTGCCGCTGGAAGACGAACCGTCGGAATTCAGGAAGGTTGGTGTCCAGTTGTTCATGTAATTTGTAAGGCTGATGCCGTTGGCATCGTTTGCTGAGAGGCTGTGTCCCTTTCTTCTGGATGTATCTACTCCTGAGCCGTTGCTGAGCTTGGTGCCGTATTCCTTAAAGCCGTCAACAGTTTCAGGCTGAACGCCGCTCATGGAGTACCAGCCCTCGGCAGCGATCATATTGCCGTTCTGAAGAGTGGTATTAACGAACATGACTTTTGCGGACTGTGCCCAAGGTCTTCCGAAATATCCGGGAACAACAGAGAGAGAGCTGTTGCCCGTGACCTTGCAGTTGCTGAAAAGGTAGCCTGTATAGGGATCTCCCTGACTTCTTGCAGCAGTTATATATCCGCCTACTGAACCGCTGCTGTAACCCTTCCAGCGGAGCTCACAGCTGTCAAATACAGCGTTGCTTCCGCCGAAAATGTAGTCTGTCTGTCCCTCTATGAGGCAGTTTTTGTAATACTGCGGAGAACCGCCTGTATAAAGTGTATCCTGACTGCTGAGGAACTGGCAGTTGAGGAACTCGCAGTATGAGGTGTCTGCTGACAGAGCAGCTGCACGCTCTGTATATGCCTTTGATTTAATGTCAACGGAACTGTTCCTTGCTACTTTCAGAGTTTCATTTGTGCATTCTACGCCGTCTGCAAGCTCTTCCTGAGTTATGTAGCGGTTGAAGGAATTCTCGAAAACGATATTCTTTGCTTTGAAATTTGTAGCCTTGGGCCAGAGCTGTACAGTTGCTCCCCAGCGGTAATTAGCAACGTTCTTCGATGACTTGGATGCAGCCAGCGAAGCGTCATAATATCCTTTTGAGTTTGCGCTGTAATACTTATAGCCTATTCCGTAGTACCATGTGAGTACGGCGTCACCCTTGTTCGGTTCGTCGTTGACAAAGGTAATGTACGGCGTCTGTACTACCACCTGCTGGCGGTATGTACCGGGAGCTATGTGAATTGTTACGCGCTGTGCCTCGCTGGAGGGATTGAGGCTCGCGGCTTTGTTTACGGCTTCCTGCACTGTATTGAAGTTATTGTTCTTGCCTGAATAGCCTACGTACAGGTCAGTACCGGCTGCAAAAGCTGTCTGCTTCTGAGGGAAAAACAACAGCTGACTGAGGACCATCAGCATTGCAGCTGCGATAGAGATCGCTCTTGATCTTGGTGATCTGCATTTACCTTTCATAATTATCAAACTCCTTGTAATAATCATTATTTGCCTGAGTATATAAAAACGGTCACAGCAGGCATAATTATTTAGTATATTATAACATATTCGGTATTAAAAGTAAATGAACTTTTGCGCTTGCAAACTGATATTTTGTATCGCAAAAAACAGACACCCATGCGGATGTCTGTTCGTTTATTATTCAACTGTAACGCTTTTTGCAAGATTTCGGGGTTTGTCTACATCAAGTCCCTTGGAGACTGACACATAATAGCCCATTAACTGAAGAGGCACTACTGCAAGACTTGCTGCGAACAGCGGATCAGTCTTCGGGATATATGCAGTGAAATCTGCAAGATCTTCCACGCTGTAATTGCCATATGTCGTAAGTCCCATGATATATGCGCCTCTGGACTTGCACTCCACCATATTCGAGATGGTCTTTTCAAACAGCGACTGCTGTGTGAGCACACTTATAACAAGAGTACCGTCCTCTATAAGGCTGATAGGTCCGTGTTTCAGTTCGCCGGCAGCATATGCTTCGGAATGGATGTAGCTTATCTCCTTCATTTTAAGGCTTCCCTCGAGGCTAACGGCATAGTCTATGCCTCTGCCAATAAAGAATGCGTCATGGATATTTGCGAATTTGGATGCAAACCATTGGATGCGTTCCTTATCCTCAAGTATCTTTTCTACCTTTTCGGGAATAGTCTGGATCTCAGCAATAAGCTCGTTGAAGCGCTCATCAGTTATCTCCTGACGCACTTTAGCAAGCTGCATGGCAAGCAGATAACCGGCTATGAGCTGTGTGCTGTATGCCTTTGTTGTGGCTACTGAAATTTCGGGACCTGCAAGTGTATAGAATACATTATCCGCATCTCTTGCAATATTAGAACCGATAACATTGACGATACCTAGAGTCTTTACGCCGTTTTCCTTTGCAAGTGTCAGTGCCGCACGGCTGTCGGCTGTCTCGCCCGACTGGCTTATTATTATTGCAAGGCTGTTCTTGTTCAGAGGCATCTTCCTGTATCTGAACTCAGAAGCAAGCTCAACTCTTACCGGTATATTGGTAAGCTCCTCGATTACATACTGTACTGCCATTCCAACATGATAGGCAGAGCCGCAGGCAACGATGTATATCTGTGAAAGATTTTTTACCTCGTCATCTGTGAGTCCGAACTCTTCAAGTACGATATTTCCGTCTTTTACAACAGAATTTATTGTGTCCCTGATGACCTTCGGCTGCTCGTGGATCTCCTTGAGCATGAAATGCTCGTAGCCGCCCTTTTCAGCAGCCTCGGCGTTCCATTTTATCTCAGTGAGTTCCTTTTCAATAACTTCGCGGTCGATGTTATAGAAGGTTGCTGTGCCCTTTGTGAGCTTTGCAATCTCCATATTTCCGATATAATACACGTTCCTTGTGTATTTGAGGATAGCAGGTACATCCGATGCTACATATGTCTCGCCGTTGGATATGCCTATTATCATAGGACTGTCCTTGCGGGCGGTGTAGATGTCTTCAGGAAAATCCTTGAACATTACAGCAAGTGCATAGGAGCCTCTGATTCTTATCATTGCTCTTGCAATAGAATCAACAGGTCCGAGAGCATACTTCTTGTAGTAATAATCTATCAGCTTGACCGCCACTTCAGTATCAGTCTGGGAATTGAAAGTATAGCCGCTCTTCGTGAGCTTTTCCCTTAATTCCTGATAATTCTCGATGATACCGTTGTGTACGGCTATAACATTCTGGTCGTTGCTGCAATGAGGGTGTGCGTTCAATGTTGATGGTTCGCCGTGTGTTGCCCAGCGTGTATGACCTATGCCGCAGCTGCCCTTGACAGCTTCACCGTTGTTGGTCATTTCCTTCAGGACCTTGAGTTTTCCCTTTGCCTTTACTATCTCAGTCTCGCCTTCTCCGTCACGTACAGCTATTCCTGCTGAATCGTAACCCCTGTATTCAAGCTTGGAAAGTCCATCGAGCAGTATTGGTGCTGCCTGAGCGCTTCCCACAAAGCCTACTATTCCACACATAGGATTATCCTCCGTAAAATTAATGGGTGTACAATAATTATACACCCATACAGCTGATTTGTCAACTTATTTATTTGTCTGTGCACGCAGAGTCTTGTCGACTTTTCTGCCAATCAGTGAGTCATCGCTTTCGTCAAGGTGAAAGCTGTCCCTTACCTTATAGTCCGCCGCATTGACCTTTTTATGTACTGTTTTAAGACTCGATCTCATCACTAATACCACAATAAGAGCTATCAGCATTGAGATAAAAAGTGAAGTCAGAAACGATTTTACAGGATTAAACTTCTTTTTTTCCTTTTCTGTTTTGCTTTCGCTTACGGCAGAGTCCGGAGACTGATCAAGCTCGTCTGCATATTCCTCGTAAAGATCGAATGCCGCATCATCTATTTCGTCAGCATATGCAGTGATACCGCCGTTAAAAGCAGAGGGGGTATCTGTTCTGGCAGAAACAGTACCTGCCGAAAAGATCAGCGCTGCCGAAAGGAACAAAGAGGCTGCTATTTTTTTTATCTTCATGTTATCACTCCTCAGCGCGACGTAAGATATGATATACCGAACATAACTGCTGTTCCGATAGCTGTTATAGCACCGAACCAGCGCCATGCCGCAGCTTTGTCAGTGGGAAGATCACCAACGAATCTGCCGGTCTGACCGTTCATTGCAAAGACGTACTTTCCGCCGTTCCAAGAGGTGTTCAGGAGCCATACGGGATACAGAGCATACTTAGCTTTAGCATTGTTCAGCTTGATATTCGTACTTTCGGCAGTAAACTTATTGTAACCCTTTACTGTCTCGGCAAACGCGCTTTCTGTGCTTTTCTTTATGCGTTCATTGGCACGAGCTATGCTTTCATCAGCAGATACATCGTACCTGTCGGCAAGGTAGCCTGAAAGATAAGCGGTCTGGAAAGGAACAGCTTCTGAAAAGTCAAAGGGCTCAATGGATTCCATGAGGTCGTCAGCCATTTTTGTGGAGCCGTCCACCGGTACACTTTCAAAAGACATTTTTCCGGCTCTTGTCACTGAGTAATACTCAGTCTCTACATAGCTGTATTCATTGTCGCTATATTTTTTCTGCTTCTCAGCTTTGTACACGATACGGGCATCGGCTCCGGCATCGAACAGCCACACCGGAACGTACACACCTTTTATCTCGTCGATGTGATTCTGTTCCCTGAATATCTTCGGAAGTAGTCTTTTTCCGTTCAGGTGCTTGTTAAGAGCTTCCTTTGCAGCCTTCTTGTCAAGCTTGAACGGTATAACATAATCCGGCTTCAAGTCACCTGTAAAGCTTCCAGTCATTACTATCGGGCTGTCGCAGTATGGACACTTTGAAGCTGCTGTTGTGGTATCAGTTATTATCTGTCCGCCGCAGGATTGACAGCTGTAAACGTTCATACCGTTTGTTTCGCTATCCTGCCATACTGCTTCCGGACCTGAATCCCATTTCATGTCCTCGCCTGCCGAGCTTTCAACTGCATGGTTGAATTCCTGAACAGCTGAAACGTCGAATTCAGACTCGCAGAACGGACACTTCATATTCTGCGTTGTGCTGTTGAATTCGAGCTTTCCTCCGCAAGCCGGACATTTATACTCTAATAATTCAGACATGGATCGATCTCCCATCCGTATTAAAAATTATACGGTGCAGTCTCGTCGGTCGAAGAGGGCTGCACCGTAAGACTTATCTTATTTTACGATGTCGTCGTCATTGAAAGGATCGCCGCACTCCTCACAGAATTTAGGAGGATTGAACGGATCAGCAGGCTCCCAGCCGCACTTGTCGCAGCGGTAAAGAGGTGCTCCGGCAGGCTTACGCTTACCGCACTCTGAGCAGAACTTGCCCTTGTTAACAGCGCCGCACTCGCAGGTCCAGCCGTCTGCTGCAACCGGTACAGGCTTGGGTTTACCGCACTCAGAGCAGAATTTCTTTGTATTTGTTGCACCGCATTCACACTGCCATGAATCGGCAGCCTGTGCTGCAGGTGCGGGAGCAGCAGCTCCGGAAACAGGATTTCCGGCAACACCGGGAGCAGTTGTAGCTCCGGTAACGCCCTGCTGTGCGCTCATATTAAAGAGTGCCTGAGCATTCATTCCGCCTGCCTGCTGTGCCATTCCCATACCGAAGAGTCCCATAGCAGCGCCATTGGGGTTCTTGGCAGCGTTCTGCATAGCCTGAGCCTGAGCCTCAACAAGTGAAGCAGCAGCATTTGCAGGATTTGTATTCCAAGCTCTGTCCTCGAATTCCTGGATACGCTTAGTGTCAGATTCGGAAATAGTAGCGGAATTGATAGCTACCTTCTCGATGACGAGACCTCTCTTTTCCTTCCAATCGTTGAGGAGCTCGTTGTTGATAGCATCCTTTACCTCACGCTGTCTGCCGGGAAGTTCGTCGTAGCGGATACCGGTAGCAGATATGCTTGCAAAAGCAGGCTGGAGAACGTCAAGGAACTCGCTCTTGAGCTGATTGTCTATCTCGGAGCGTGAATATGTATTTGTTACGTTACCGCAAACATTTGTAAAGAAGAGTACGGGATCAGCAATCTTGTAGGAGTAGATACCGTTGCAGCGTACACCTACTGTAAAGCTTCTGCCAAGATCCTGATATGCAACTCTGAAGGGAACGGGATTCTGTGTTCCGAACTTATTGTCCATGATCTCCTTCATGTTGAAGTAGTAAATGCGCTGGTCCTTAGCTGCTGAACCGCCGTGCTTGATACGGTCCCACATCTCTTTGAATGTATTTTTAAGTCCTGCACCGAAACTGCTTGAGAAAAAGCTGGGTGAAGTACCTGTGTCATACTTATAAATTCCGGGAGTAGTAGCTATCTCGGTAACAACGCCCTGATCTACCATGATCATTGCCTGACCTTCATGTACTACGATACCGCTTCCGTCGGAGATAACGTTATCGTTTCCCTTGGTGTTGGAGGAATGCTTTCCCAGCTGTTTTTTACCTCTTGTTACGAGTACGTCAGCCGGTATCGACTCACATACAAAGAATTCCTGCCAAGTATCTGCAAGAGTCGAGAGACCTCCTGCAAGAGCTGCGTAAATAAGTCCCATAATAATGCTCCTTCCGGGAATTATCCCTATAAATGGTATTTAACGAAAATTGTTGCTTTCGTTGTTATTGTCGGTTCATCGCCAACACAATGTAATTATAACATATTTTTTGTAAGATTGCACGCTTTTTTTGATTATTTTCATCTAATTTGATAAATTTTTATTTTTTAACTTAATTTACTTCCATTCAGACCATACTTCCGGACAGTATCCGACCGTCGCGAGCTTGCCGTTTCTTACTATGGGAGTGGATAATATCTGAGGATTGTCAAGCGCCTTTTCATCACGAGCCTCATCTCCCAGATACTTTATCAGTGCAAGCAGATTCTTGTCCTTGGCGTTTGTATTTATCATTTTTTCCGTACCGCCAAGAGCGTTCCTTACACTTGTGAATTCACCTTTGCTCATCCCCTTCTCTTTCATATCTATGTACTGGTATTTTATTCCGCGCTCCTTGAACCAGCGTTCTGCTTTTTTGGTGTCAAAGCACTTTTTTGTACCAAATATCTGAATATTCATTGCTTCTCCTCCGATTCGCTCTTTACAAATGCGATGTTCATGTCATCGCTGAGCCTGCTACTCTTAAAGCTGATACTGATGAGATCAAGGCCGTTCTGGGCAAAGTACAGTCTGACGGCTGTAAACCTTGAAAACAGCGGAACCTCTTTTGTGAACGATACCGGCTTTCCACCAGTACCGTTCCAAGTGAATACACCGCTTGCAGTTCCCATGAAGAACATAGTTACAGGTATCTGTGCAAGCTCGCTCTGTTCTGATGAAGCAGTGAGAACAGCATTATACCAGCCCTGCTTGTTAACTGTAAGCGCAAAACTGTAATTCTGTCCCCTGACACTTTTTACACCGGTCAGATCAATCGTAAGTTCGTCGTCGAGCTCGTAGAACTTCACCGGCTCTTTACTCTGTTCATCGTCGTCCGGACGGTTGATTATCTCGATCTCGTAAGCACTGCCGTTCAGCCGCTTCATCGCATTCGTACCGGTTATAAAACGACAAATATTTGCTGCATTACGCTGTAATTCGGCTCGTGTAAGACTGCTGTCAGCCAAAGCGGATTCAAGGCGCACATCTGACTTGGAACTGTCAGCGCATACCATGTACAGATCGTTCTGCGCTCTTGCCATTGGTACATAAAGGTCGCGCTCAGGCTTGCAGCCGCGATAGTTGACATTTGCCCACCAGTCTGTCATTACTATGCCCCTGAAGCCCCATTCGTTTCTAAGTATCACTGTACTTAGGTCGATATTTCCAGCAGTCCATAAACCGTTTACGGAACCGTAGGTAGTCATTATGGAGTCAGCTCCACCGTATTTTACTGCCAGTTCAAAGCCTTTCAGATATATTTCCCGGAGCGCCCTTTCGGAAATGACAGAATCAAGATAGTGCCTGTTTTTCTCCTGATTGTTGCCGCAGAAATGCTTGATAGTGCCGGTAACCCCAGCTGCGTGCAAGCCTTTCAATTCTGCTGAGGCTATCATTCCGGTCAGATAGGGATCCTCGGAGAAATACTCGAAATTCCTGCCGTTGAGCGGATGACGGTGTATATTCATTCCTGGACCAAGGAGACATTCTACCTTATTCACTGACATTTCCAGTCCTGTTAACTCAAAGAGTTCTTGCAGCAGCTCCGTGTTGAATGTGGAGGCAAGCATGATTCCGTTAGGCAGGCTGAATGCCTTTGTTCCGCAGTCCAGCCTCATTCCGGAGGGTCCGTCTGAACAGCATACTGCTGGTATGCCTAAATCTACAAGTGAGTCGGTGACACCTCCGAATGCCGAAGCAGTGCCGGCTGTAACGCGGGGACTTCCCATTCCTTCGCCTCTTATGATACAAGTGAGGTCATGATCAGAAAGCTGTGAGATGAATTCGTTTAAGGTGTATTTTCCGCTGACAACGTCATTCAGCTTGATTCCCTTGTCACCAGTATACTCCAGCTCTTCAGGCATATTATCAAGACGTCTTTTCTCTTCGTCAACAGCATTGAGACGGACTTTTTCCTCAGTGGGAACAAGTCTGCCGCTGCTTACGACCGGTCTGATCCTGTTAAATCCAAGCACCGGTGCCATAGCCTGTACGCAGCGCTTCACAACGACAGTTTCACTCAGCACATCAGTGTATAATTTTGTCGCAGACCGCACATCGCTTCCAATATAAAAGCTGTATTCGCCCTTTTCAAGAAGCCAGCTAAATGGTTCGCAGGTTATTCCTGAATCATCGTATGAAGCAAGCTCGTTTCTGTTTACCGATATTGTCAGGCACTGGGCTTCGCCGGGTGCAAGCTCCTTAGTTTTGGCAAATCCACAGAGTATCCTTTTAGGCTGCCCGAGCTTTCCCTGCGGCTTTTCAACATACAGCTGAACGACTTCTTTTCCTTTGTAACTGCCGGTATTCTTAACATTGACATCGAAGCTTAAGACTTTTCCGCTGCCGGTATTTGAACCGGATATTTCAAATGTCGTATATGATAATCCGTATCCGAAGGGGTACCGCACCTTTTCAGGCGCAAATGTCTCAAACCACCGGTAGCCAACATATATATCCTCGCAGTAATAATCACGTTCGTTATCACCGAAATTCATGTCGGATGGATAATCCTTCACACTGTATGCTATCGTGTCGGTAAGCTTTCCGCTTGGGCTGACCTTGCCCGTGAGTACATCAGCTGTTCCGGTGCCGCCGACCATTCCTCCCTGCCAGACATATAAGACTGCATCGGGAGATTGCTCGTCAACAAAGGACATATCAATAAGTCCGCCTACGTTGAGGAGAACTACTACCTTTTTAAAGTATCTGCGGACTTTTGAAAGCATGTCCTTTTCTAACGAGGTCAGCAGGAATGAGCCCTCTTCAAGGCGTGCATCCTGCTCTTCTCCGGCAGTCCTGCCGATTATAACGACTGCTGTATCGCTGACGGAGGCGGCAGCTTTTACTGTATCGTCGTCCAGCGGCATTTCCACCTGTGACCACGGTTCTCCACCCCAGCATTCACCGGGATCAGGCGGATTTTTTTCGCACCAGTCCCTGTATATTCCGAGGAGCTCCTCGTTCAGCTTTACGCCGGCTTTTTGCAATCCCTCCACTATGTCGGTAACGTGGGAAACATTGACCATTCCACCGGAACCTGTACCGCTTTTGTAGTAATTAAGCTGGATACGTCCGAAGACTGAAACAGTCTCGTTTATATCCAGAGGCAGCGCTTTATTATCATTTTTCAGCATAACTATGCCCTCAGCCACTGCCTGAGATGATATGTCTATGTATTTCTGCCAGTCAAGTGTTTTTTTCATAAGTCCACCTCACGTTCAAGTATTATGATTATATTATATCAAATATTGCATCGTTTTTCAAGAGTTTAGTGTAAATAATACAAAAACCGGCAGAAATCAATCCTGCCGGTCGCATAAATATGTATATCAGCTAAAGTATCTCTTGAGAAGTCCCTCGAAAGCTTTGCCGTGACGTGCTTCATCTCTTGCCATTTCGTGTACAGTGTCATGGATTGCGTCGAGATTGAGCTCCTTTGCTCTCTTTGCAAGCTTCAGCTTGCCTTCTGTTGCACCGTGCTCTGCTGCAACTCTCTTCTCAAGGTTTTCCTTGGTCGAAGCTGAAAGCACTTCTCCGAGAAGCTCTGCAAATTTAGCAGCATGCTCTGCTTCCTCGTAAGCAGCCTTTTCCCAGTATGCTCCTATCTCAGCGTAGCCCTCTCTGTATGCTACTCTTGCCATTGCAAGGTACATTCCTACTTCGGTACATTCACCGCTGAAATTAGCACGGAGTCCGTCAAGTATCTCCTGATCGGTAACCGCCTTTGCACAGCCGAGCTCGTGCTCGCAGGCAAATACAAGCTTATCGCCGTCTTCCTTTACTGTGAACTTTGAACCGGGAACTCCGCACTGAGGACATTTCTCGGGGGGATTCTCTCCCTCATAAACGTAACCGCATACGGGACATACATACTTTTTCATAATCTTCTTACCTCCATAGTATAAATATATAAGCTACACCGTTCTGAGCTGATGCATATTACGGTGCTTATGCACTGGAAATGATGTTTATACGCTGTGCTTTACTCTGTCATGCTCCTCTGCGCGTTTACCGTTGTTGAAACGATCGAGTGTGCCGACAAGGTATCCGGTGATTCTTCTGATCCTGTCGAAAGGAATATCTGCAAGATCATACTGAAGGTCAACGTATTCACCGTCGATCTTGACAGTCATGCCTGTGATCTCACGATCATGGTATTTTTTCTTGCCATAGTCAATATAAGCATTTATCTCTTCCTGAGATATCTGTTCACCGATAACATTTACCTTCATCTGAAAAAACCTCCTGATAATTTTATACCTGCTTCAGACTGACCTTATATCAGGTACGGCGAAGCAATTTGAATAAAAACTTGACAATTGCCTGAGATTATTGTATCATAAATATCAGAATAAATCTGTTGCAAATGCAACATCGGAGGAATTTTTTATGCTGCCGGAAGATAACATACTATTTAAAGGGATAGATAATGCTGACTGCCGCCGTATGATCGGCTGCTTCAACTCGGACATACGAAAATACAAGTCCGGGAGCCATATCGCTGAATTCCCCGGGAACATAGACCGAATCGGTATTATCCTCAGCGGTACTGCTTCTATGGTGCGCTATGATGCCAACGGTGTACGCACTATTATGGAAACTCTCAGTGAACAGAGCATTTTCGGCGCTTTTTTCACATTCCTGCCTTCCATGAGAAGTCTTATCGAAATAGTCAGCGATACCGACTGCGAGGTAATGTACCTTAAACGCTCGGAGATCACAAAAAGATGTGAAAACGCCTGTCAGTGCCATTCTAAGGTCGTTGAAAACCTGTTGGAGCTTATGTCGGAAAAAGCTATATCGCTCAGCGAGAGAATCGAAGTGCTAAGTCAACGCTCTATACAGGATAAGCTCATAAGCTGCTTGCAGATAATAGAAGAAAAGACTCCTGAGGGCAAGACACCACAGCTACCGTTTACCACTACCGCCCTTTCAGATTATCTTTGTGTGAACCGCAGCGCTCTTCAGCGTGAGATAACAAAGCTCAAAAAATCGGGAGTCCTTACAATTACCAAGAGAAAATTCAGGCTCGTGCGTCCTCTCGAACTCGAAATCTGACATTACTTTTTTGTAATATTATCGTCAGCAGTTGACTTTTTGGCTGTTTAGTGATAAACTTATGATATTATGATCGTTCAAGAAAGGAATTATTTGCTATATGTGGGAAATATTCAAGTCTTTTATACTCGGTATCGTTGAAGGTATCACTGAATGGCTGCCTATCAGCAGTACAGGTCATCTGATACTTGTTGAAAGATTCCTGAAACTTGATAAATCTGACGACTTCAAGGAAATGTTCGAGGTCGTTATTCAGCTGGGCGCTATTATGGCTGTCGTTGTTATTTTCTGGAACAAACTCTGGCCGTTTGGCCAAAAGAACAACAGTGTGCCTCTGAGTAATTCCGGCTGCGGTCAGTACATAAAAAAGGATATATTCATCATGTGGTTCAAGGTGCTTGTTGCCTGTATCCCTGCGGCTGTGGTTGGACTCGCTCTCGATGATTGGATCAACGAGCACCTCTATAACCCATGGACAGTTGCCATCGCACTTATAGTTTTCGGTATCGCCTTTATCGTAGTAGAAAACTGGAATCGCGGCAGAACTCCTAAAGTTAACAGCATCAGCGAGCTAACTTATAAAGCTGCTTTCATTATTGGCATTTTCCAGCTTATTGCTGCCTTGTTCCCCGGTACTTCGCGATCCGGAGCAACTATTGTAGGCGCTCTGCTTATCGGTGTTTCACGAACTGTTGCCGCAGAATTTACCTTCTACCTTGCTGTGCCCGTAATGTTCGGCGCAAGCCTCCTGAAGCTCGTAAAATTCGGTTTTGATTTCACAGGAAGTGAACTGGCTGTGCTTGTAACCGGCATGGTCACTGCCTTCTTCGTGTCGATATTCGTTATCAAGTTCCTTATGAATTACATCAAGAAGCACGATTTCAAGGTTTTCGGCTGGTACAGAATAGCTCTTGGCGCACTCGTACTCCTCTATTTTGGCGTTATAGACTGATTTTTAAGCGGCTTTTATGCCGCTTTTGCTTTTTTTCTTTATTTTTGCTTGCAAATATCTTCAGAATATGGTATGATAATTAGGAATGTTTTGATCTCACTCTGAAAGGAATATCCAAATGGCTAAAAAGAATGAATACGGCAACGATAGTATAACTATGCTCAAAGGCGCTGATAAAGTAAGAAAGCGTCCAGCTGTTATTTTCGGCTCTGACGGTCTTGATGGCTGTGAGCATTCGATCTTTGAGGTTATTTCCAACTCCATAGACGAAGCCCGTGAAGGATACGGCAATAAAATAGTTGTTACCCATTTCAGGAATCACGATGTTGAAGTTGAGGATTTCGGAAGAGGCTGCCCTGTTGACTTCAACAATAACGAGCAGCGCTATAACTGGGAGCTCGTTTACTGTGAGCTCTATGCAGGCGGTAAATACGACGATTCTGCCGAATCCTATGAGTATTCTCTCGGTCTGAACGGTCTTGGTCTGTGCGCTACGCAGTTCTCCTCCGAGTTCATGGATGTGGAGGTCATACGCGACGGCTTCAAGTACAATCTCCACTTTGAAAAAGGAAATAACATCGGCGGTCTGAAAAAGGAGCCATGCAAAAAAAAGCAGACCGGTACCAAGACTCGCTGGCGTCCGGACCTTGAGGTTTTTACTGATATTAGTGTTTCCGATGAATATTTCTGCGATATTCTCAAGAGACAGGCTGTTGTAAACCCGAATATCCTTTTCGTGTTCCGTTCCGAGAACGAAGCCGGCGGCTTCAATGAAACAGAATTTGTTTACGAGAACGGTATAACCGACTACGTAAATGAGATCGTTGGCAGCAACGCTATGTCAAGCATTCAGCACTGGACCACTGAAAAGCGAGGTAAGGACCGTGAGGACAAGCCTGAATATAAGGTGAAATTTGATGTTGCTCTTACCTTCTCAAATAAAGTCAAGTTGACGGAATACTATCATAATTCAAGTTTCCTCGAACACGGAGGATCACCTGCCGATGCGGTCAAAAGAGCTTTTGCCGCTCATATCGACACCTATATCAGGTCGGTGAACGGCTATCAGAAAAACGAAAATAAAATTAAATATGAGGATGTGGATGAGTGCCTTGTCCTTGTATCGTCCTCTTTCTCAACTCAGACCTCATACGAGAATCAGACTAAAAAAGCCATTACCAATAAGTTCATCCGTGAGGCTATGACCGAGTTCCTGCGCCACCAGCTGGAAGTCTACTTTATCGAGAATCCTGATGAAGCTCAGAAGATTTCGGAGCAGATACTCATCAATAAGCGCAGCCGTGAAAATGCCGAAAAAGTACGTCTAAACGTCAAAAAGAAGCTCACAGGAACCATTGATCTCGCCAATATGGTGGAAAAGTTCGTGGACTGCCGTACAAAGGATGTCTCACGGCGCGAGATATATATCGTGGAGGGCGATTCAGCCCTCGGTTCAGTAAAGCTTGCCCGTGACGCAGAATTTCAGGCTGTTATCCCCGTCCGCGGAAAGATTCTCAACTGCCTTAAAGCTGACTATTCCAAGATATTCAAAAGCGAGATAATCACTGACCTCATTAAGGTGCTGGGCTGCGGTGTTGAAGTAAGCACTAAAGCAAACAAGGAGCTCTCCACCTTCAACATCGACAACTTCCGCTGGAGCAAGATAGTCATCTGTACCGATGCCGATGTGGACGGCTTCCAGATAAGGACGCTTATACTTACTATGCTTTATCGTCTGACTCCTACGCTCATAAGCAACGGTTACGTATATATCGCAGAATCTCCTCTATTTGAAATTAATACCAAGGACAAGACCTACTTTGCTTACACCGAACAGGAAAGCAGCGTATTCTC
>Ga0310690_10000387_pt1 | contig 98091 bp, 133 predicted proteins | sample AusTroGonzalo_MG_2_FD_207661 | JGI IMG/M metagenome (GOLD analysis project Ga0310690, IMG submission 207661) | Bovine rumen microbial communities from tropical cattle in Woodstock, Queensland, Australia - Gonzalo_04 (v2) (version 2) | ecosystem: Host-associated > Mammals > Digestive system >...
AAAGGAGACATATTTCTGTGACATTCATCTAATATCACCATTCCGATAGTGCCCTTATTCAGTAATTTAGTTAATCTTTCTCTGAATAAATAATGTCTATCTTTTCTATAGTGAAATGCTTCAATATTTACAACGAGGAAGAATGGAAGTGTAGGTTGGTCTTTCTTGCCATACATGTGACCACACATCAAATCTTCTAACTTTTCAGCACCACCGCCATCTGTTCTTACTGTGCCATCTCGCTTTAATCTAGAACCAAGTAAATAAGGAACATACTCACCATTGGTATGTTTTATGATATCGTCTACCCAGTTATATTTAGCAGAATTTACACATGCTACTATCAGGCAATGCTTAATCTTGTTTACTTTCTTATTGTATAAAGCAAGATTCAATGCTTCAAGCGTCTTACCTAAACCTTGTTCGTCTGCTAATAAGAATCCGCTATATAATCCTCGTCTTTGACGGTCAATAGCAAATTTCATGAAATCTTTCTGATGTTGGAAAACATTCTGACCTTCCTGAACATACAACGGAATCTTTGATATGTCAACATCAGGAATAGCACTGACATTAGTTGAATCTAATGTAGCATTTTCATTCAAGTACTCTGCAGAATATATCTTGAGGTCGTTTTCATAGACAGTCCCTTTGAACTGTGTAATTAGAAAACCTAATCGGTCAACAGGGATAGTCCAATATTTTTGTTCCGGAACATAATTACGTCCCGGAACATTTTTAATCAACTGTATTACCTCAGGGTCATACTTAAACCTGATTTCATAAATATCTTGTTTTTGTACTACACTAATCATCCGTACAGATATTTTGCCTGCTTTTCTGTCAAAGAATCAATTGACTTGTTGAGTGCATTTAACTTAATATTAGCAACACGAGTATCAATTTCTTCCGGTACATCTATTAACATTTCTGAAATATCTTCAGAATGTTTAACGAGATATTCAGCAGACAGAGCCTGAATAGCAAAACTCATATCCATGATTTCTGCAGGATGTCCATCTCCACAAGCAAGATTGACTAATCTGCCTTCACCTAATACATATACTTTCTTTGAATTAGGGAGGATATATCCTGTGATATTATTGCGAGCCTCAAACTTTCTATCTGCAAATTCTTCAAGTCCTGCAATATCAACTTCACAATCAAAGTGACCTGCATTACAAAGGATAGCACCATCTTTCATCTTCTCAAAATGTTCAGGAGTGATTACATCACAACAACCTGTAACTGTTACAAAGAAGTCACCTAACTCGCAGGCCTTGTCCATAGGCATTATCTCAAATCCATCCATGTACGCTTCAATGGCCTTAACAGGGTCAACTTCTGTTACAATTACTTGTGCTCCGAGGCCCTTTGCTCTCATTGCAACGCCTTTACCGCACCAACCGTAGCCTGCTACAACTACTGTCTTGCCTGCTACGATAAGATTTGTAGTACGATTAATACCATCCCAAACTGACTGGCCTGTACCATATCTATTATCGAAGAAATGCTTCATCTTTGCATTATTTACTCGTACCATGTGGAACTTAAGTTCATTAGCATTATTCATCTGCTCAAGTCTTAAGATACCTGTTGTAGTTTCTTCACACCCTCCAATGACATTCGGAATGAGTTCAGGGTACTTTGTATGGATAAGAGTTACAAGGTCGCCACCATCATCAATAATGATATTAGGACCAATCTTGATAACCTGTTCAATATCTTTTTCATACTGTTCAGGAGATGCTCCATGGTGTGCAAATACTTCCATTCCGCAATCAACAAGAGCAGCCGCTATATCGTCCTGAGTAGAGAGTGGATTAGAACCTGTTACATACATTTCGGCTCCGCCGGCTTGGAACACTTTACATAAATAAGCCGTCTTGGCTTCAAGATGAACAGAAAGGGCTACTTTCAATCCTGCGAAGGGCTTAGTAGTTGAGAATTCCTCTTCTAACTGCCTAAGCAAATCACAATGGTTCTTAACCCATTCAATCTTAAGATTTCCTGACTCGTACAAATTCAAATCTGTGATGTCTGACATCTACAACCTCCAATTTTTATTTAATATAAACTCATTACCAAATGAATTTGTGATTAAACATTTCTCCGTTATCAATGACTATGTCCTGAGCGGTACAACTCTTGTTGATTGTAGCAAGGAAATACATCCAATCTGCAGCTTCTGTAGTTGTTGCCCATTTCTTAAGTGGAGTCATAGTCATAATCTTATTCCACTTATTATTGTCATTCATAACAGTCCAATTGACAGGAGATAAAACACCTCCGAAACTTATACTGTTGCAAGTGGCTCCATACTTAGCAATTTCCTTTGCAGTGTATTTTGTATAAGCAATAACACCACCCTTACTTGCTGCGTAGTTGCCAAAATCAGCACCAGTAGAACCTGACGCTGCTGCTTGATTGATTACTGCTTTGATTTCTTTATTCTCTAATGCATACTTTTCTGTGCAGTTAATTACACCTTGAAGATTTACGCTAATATCTTCGTCTGTTCCCTGCACACCTGCATTATTAATCAGGATATTGACATTTTCAATATCAGGAAGTTCATCTTTCTTTGAAACATCTGCGACAGTATGAATGTAATTATCTTCAGTTATAGTAGAGCCTGATATATCTATACCATAAACTACATGACCTTCTGATAAGAACTTTATTGCTGCTTCTCTGCCCATTCCTCTAGCAGAGCCGGTTATAACAACATTCAAGTTATTTACCCTCCATTTCAAATCCGCAATTAGGACAATAGTTAGACAAACAATAGGTAACTATTGTGCTGTTCTGTATAGTAACATGTTTTAGCAATGCTGGCTCATTGCAATGTGAGCAAGTACAAGAAACTATCTGTCCCCATGAACCTACTCTTTCATATTCAGTTATCCAATGTGCAGAACTCATGTTAAGATTATCTTTGACTTCTTCATCAGTGCTTCGTGAACTAATCCTTCAAGTCTTCTTAACGATTCAGCATCGAAGTCCTGAAGTGCTACAGAAACTTTATCATTCTGCTCAGGCAAGAATAAGCATTTACAGCCATTGTCCTGACAATATGAAATAAGTTCTTGAATTTCATCTGATGTTATCTCAGGGTCTTTTTCAGAATCATAAGTAGCAAAGATGAATTCACCTTCCTGGCATTTGATTATCTCTTTAAGGGTTTCACCATTTATTTGAATCTTCTCCATATTAACTAAACCAACTGTCCTCCTGATTTATTTCGTTTTCTACATTCTTCTTCCATTCAGAAAATTCTATCTTATCTAACATCCAATCTCTATCAGAAACAGAAATTAGACCTTTAACAAGAAGTACAAAACAAAGTTTAGTCATTAAATCGTGATTAGATTGTTTTTCTGCTTCGGCTTCTTTTGCTTTAAGCCATCTTTTATATACTAATGCAGTTATCAAAACAAGAGTTATTATAGACACTAATACTCCTGTAGCAAATGCAAATAAAGAAAACTGCCATGCTTCTACATACATTGATTTATCTCCTTAAATTACCGGCTATAACGGACAAGAAACGCGCAACTTGGCTACGAATTTCACGCAATCAGATAAGGTAATTCGCCTCATTGGCTGGACAACGAGGCTGGTTGAGATAGCAGGGCTCGAACCTACAATACCTGAGTCAAAGTCAGATGTGTTACCGTTACACCATATCTCAGTATTATCATATCTACTATAACGATTAGTCCTTTGGAAGTTTTATCTTACCGAAGGCCATCTTGTATACTTCCATTCCATTAGAAAGTTTTCTAGTATAATGAATATTGTCATTAGCAATTTCCATATCCTTGAACACTCTTGCTTCTTTAAGAAGTTCAGGTTCAATTATATACTTGCTTGAGAAGTTATGACGAATGAGTCCTTCTAATGCACCACTTGCTTCAATCCAACCGTGATTAAGTGCCCATTTAAGTTGCTGTTTCAATGCATCACTTGCATATAACTTCTTTGTCTTTCGCTGTTCTTCATCTTCAATATGATAATAGCGATTATTTCCGGCACCTACAAGTTTAAGGCCATATTTTTGTTTAAATACTGATACTGTATAGACCTTGTTGATATCAAAGTCTTTCATATCATTCAATTCGCCATCATAAGTTATATACCACAGGAATGAGTTATCTATGAAATCATATTCATCATCAAAAGAATGGAAGCCTCCTATATACTTATAGGCGGTATTCATAAATTCAAAAGTATCTGAACCTAACATACTCTTTATACGCTTATCAGAAATAAGTTGATGTGATGCATAAATGGAGTTATTATTTGGGTCAATCCTGTAAATCTTCATCTTATACCTTCCTTGAATGCTTTAATGAATTCTTCACCTTTAAGAGAATGTCCGCCTTTTACAATAGCCATTTCATTCTCCTTCGGCTTTAAATAAAACAAGGTTGTATTTATATCAAGGACTTTGTCCTCATTACCAAGTATAACGAAATAATTGCTATTAGTATCGGCATATGTTGACCAAAGAGCTAAAAGCGATTCTTTAAATCTATAACCTGATACAAGATTAGGTATATACTTATCAGGCGGAATGCAAGGATTAACTAATAAAGTTTTAGTTCCGGTACAAGAACCTAAGATGTATGCAAAAAATCCTCCGAAAGAATTTCCTACAATCAAGTCAGGATTAGGACAAAGTGACTTAAGATTAGCAAGAATATCTTCGGGAGAATTTGATTCGTAATCTATCTGTGGAGATACTATCTCAGCCCCAGGAAACTCACTACAAAGAAGTTTGTAGTTTGTATTAGTATTTGAACCGTTAAGGCCATGAATATTGAGAATTTTCATATTTAATATCTCCCTTCACTTATTATAACGATTCTCAGTAGAGATATTAAATTATTGCTTTTGATTGTTGTTGAATTCAATTATACTTTTCAGAAGTTTTGCTCGATACTGATATGCTACAGCATTAACATCCTTGTTTAAGCAGTGACTATCCCAATAAGGTGTGTCTCTATACACAAATGTATGAGAAGGATTCACTCTTGGGTCAAGTATGAATAGTTCTCTGAGTTCCTCGTAATCAATACCTTCTTGCTCAGCAATATCAAAGAATTGACTGCAAAAAGATACCTTCATAGCAAGATAAGAATTTTCCATATATTTGACCAAAGAAGCAGTTTTAGCATCAGTTATCTTGAATTGATGAGAAGCGTCATAGACATTTTGCAGGATTTGAATGACCTTCTTACAATCTTCTTTATCACCGCCAAGAATAGTGAAATTGAAATTATAATTATTGCAATGTTGAGTGCTTCCGTAATATTCAGGGCTGAAAACTATATGTTTAGTATGCCAGCGGTTTCGGATAGTATCTATTTGAACAGGAAGCATAGTACTCTTTATTACAAAGATATTAGCATTATTTTCTGCTAAAGCAACTTCCACTTCAGAACAGTCGCAGAAAGATTCTTCAGATTCAGGAGTATCTACACAGATGAATGCAATGTCGTATAGACCTTCCTTACGCTCGTCTATGACCTTGTACTTATCATAAAAATCGGGTTTGAGTATATCTAACTCTTTGCCGAGATTAGTACCTACAATGCCTTTACCGACAATCAATACTTTGTAATCCATGATTAGTCCTCAAGTTCAATAGATTCAATGTGCTTAATCCACTCATCAAATGTATATTTTTCGGACAGTACACCCTCTCTAATTGCCCGTTGTTTTACTAATGTAACTATCTTATTTCTAACTTCTGGTTCAACAATACCCAATAACTGTTTATGTCTGTCATAATATCTTCTAAACCAAACTTCAACATTATTGCGGTATTCTTCGTTTTCAGGGTCAAGCCATATCGGCTTATTCAGGGTGTAGTAGACAGTATAAACTAGATTGCATACCTGAACTTTTGCAAGATTCAGCATATTATTATTCATAGCATCTACTATCAATAATGCATTTCCATAGATTACATAGTGATAAGTTTTAAGGACATATTTTGGGTCAGAACGACATATTGAATCTTCTCTCCAACGCCACAGATATATTGGAGTATCGCAATATTTTATGTTATCAGTATATGCTCGAGCTAACATATTATAGACATTGTCTTCATGTGCAGGCATTTCGCTATACCACTTAATATGGTTTTCAATTAAAAATTCTCTGCGATATACTTTGCCGTGAATAAAAGTAGTATCTTGCCTATGCAGAAAGTAATCTATCTTATTATGCTTGGTTCTGGATTCTTCTAAGAAATCACAGACTAATATATCAAAACCTACTTCGGCATATTTGAAAATAGTAAATAGAGCGATATTTGATAGGAACATATCATCGGCATCGCAATACATAACATACTGAGCACTTGCTTTTTCAAATAACTTCTGACGAGTAGCTGCTATGCCTTCATGCTCGAATTCAAAATACTCTATATTAAAAGGATAACAAGTCCAAGGCTCATAGCCAAGCAAAAATTCTTCGGATAGCTTTGTATCAGAACCGTCATTGCCGATAAGGACTTCGATGTCATTAAAATCAATTCCTTGCTGTGGAACTATGCTATCGAGTAACCCTTTGATAACATTTTCGTCTTCCTTATATTGAGGAACTAAAATCTGTAATTTCATAGTAAGCCTCCATCAATACATTATAACGATTCATGTTATATCAAAGATGTGCCCTTATATATGAAACTAAATCGTCTAATGTCATTTGGCTTACATATGGTTGAGTATAAGATACTCCCATAGAAGTATACACTGTTTTTACTCCTGTACAAACTATTGCAGGTGTAGGGTTTGTAGGGGTCGGACTACTGGGTATTGCCGATGTACTTAAATACCCAAAATATGATGACATATAAGTGTTATATATGCCGGTTGTTTCATATTCCATATCTTCATCTAAAGTGCCTACAATAGCAGGGCCAAATACTAATGAAAGAATTCTGTTGTCTAATGCAGGATAACTAGGGCAGTGACTATCGTAACCATTCTCAACACCGAGGTCTGTAATTACACCATAGGCGTAAACATCTCCAATTTCTCCTGCGATATGCCAATCAGGTTCTGTGTTGTTAACATACTGATTACCTTGTTTGACAAAATAGTATTGATATGCCTCATCCCAATTCCAAGGTTTAGTATGTAATTGATAATGAACTTTTTGTCCGGAGCCTCCATGACAAAGATAGTCTTTTATTAAATCTCGGCCATCCACTGCACCAATATTAATTGTATAGCCATCATCATAAGTATATTTAGTAATTAAATCAGTTTTAGGATAATGATAGAGTATGGAATCATCTCCAACTTCTTCTTCACCATATGTGCTAACAGAAACATCAGGGATATCATCGAAGCATCCTCCATAAATATCTCCACCATAATTAGTGCCTAATACTTTAGAAAATATATGTCGATTTAGATTGTCATACTGGCCAACACCTTCTTCATCATCTTCATCACCCCCTAACCCCCACAGAAAATGACGGTCGAGATAGTGTGAGATTACATCTCCGCTTGAAAAACAGACTATATTTCTGTTAGAGGGGACACTAGCCGCTATATTTTCCACGCAAACCATGTAGGCACCGGAGTCAGATGTCTCTTCAAAATCAGACAATTCACGGAGTTGCAGATAACGCCCTACAAGATTTTCAGTATTTACTTTACCAGTAGCAACACTTGCTCCAACAGCAGTCAGACCATTACCAACCAATGTAACATCCGACATTGCATCTAAATTAAGCTCAGGTAGTTGGCTTATTTTCTTACTATCGTCGGCCATAGGATTCCCCTTTACATTATTTACTTATATTTAATTTAAGGTTACACTTCATAAAAACAAGGGTTCGGAAACTTTTTTGCAAGTATATCAGATATATCTAGGTTACCTCGATTATTGTTTATACATAACAACTTACACCCTGAATTCATAACTGTGTCAGTTACTTCGGGTAAGTTATTAATAACATCTAAATACTCTGAATTTATAGGTCTATCAACATAAGTATTATTGTAGTAATGGTAGTAACTATAAATATTCTGATTTATATTTATATGCTTCCGAAATCTTGTAATAGAAGAATTTATTTCAGGCTGTAGGTTTTTTGCTACATATTCCAAGGCATTCCTATGTAGTGGAGACGCATTATGAGATGTAAGTAATATTTCATAAGGATTATATCTTTTCTTGCCCATTTTATTTGCAATAATATCAAGTCCATTACGGCATTGATTATAATAGGTCAAGTTACTCTGATACCACCCGTGTTCAATAAAATGAATATTTGGGACATCTTCTGTAAAGAAATCACTTATCTCCGTTGGATTTAGAGGATAAATATCATCGTTGAAATAGATTATCTTATCAGGCAAATCAGTAATATTTCCTAAGAAGCACTCAATGGTGCAACTGTTGAAAGTTGGCAAAAATTGTTCAGGAATAAAATCCTTATGATAAACTATCCTTACCTTGTCGGTATTCAGCCATTTTGGTATCTGCCCTTCTCCTGATAACAGCAGGACTACTTGATGGATGAAAGGCATATTTTCCGCTATACCACGAAACAGATATTTTAAGTTATTCGCTCCATCAAATCGATTACACGATGGAATATATGACCCCGTAAATTTAGTATATTGACGCATCCATTCTGGGTCGTCCGGTGTCACATATGGAAGAATAATATCTACTTTATAATCAGAAGTCATTTCAGATATTGAGCCAAATCATTCTTTATTGTTAAATCTTTGCGTTTGCGTTTCCAAGAAATACTGCCTTCTCGGTTTGACCTGTACACATATAGAGGCATATTCAATTTGTATGTAGAATGAGGTATTGCTCGTAATTGTGATTGAAATGGAATATCAGTATAGCAGTCCCAACTTTCGTCAAAAAACGGAACTATCTCTCGTCTATATACAGCCTTCCATATTGCCCGGGCATTCGGATGTATTATTACTTGATTTCTATCGAAATCTACCCAATCAAACATTATTTCGTCGGCCAATTCTTTGTCGATAGCGTCAATAAGAACATCGATATAATTCATCATTATCATATCGTCGCTATCAATGAAGCCAGTATATTTTCCTGTGGCTCGCCTTATGCCTTCATTCCATGAGGCACTTGCTCCTTTATGTTCATTATGAATGATATTGAATTCAGTAAACTCATCAAACCGAGTTTCGTTACAACCATCATCAACAAGAATAACTTCGACTTCATCTGTCTTCTGAAGCCGAAGTTCTTTCAGTAATTTGATAGTATATTCGTAGGTGTTGTAATATGGAATTATAATTGAAAGTTTAATCATCATGCTCCTTTATCGGATATGCAGGCAATTCTGAAGGACTTGACAATACAAAATGATTGGTATCATAATCATATTCATATCCGATGTGCATACCTTCAATCTTATCTACTATTTCTACTACAGAACGCCTGCCAAGATTTCTTACACGAAGAAATGATTCTTCATAATTAACTATATCTTTGACAGTGTTAATCTGTGCTCTCTTGAGACAATTATATGTCCTTACAGAAAAATCAAGGTCTTCGATAGGTGTATCCAAGGTAGGGTGAGTTATCTCAAATGGAGGTTCGGGCTGTTCTCCCGATGACATATTCTGGAGGCTCACAATATACATTCTAAGTTGGTCGTTTTCGGCCTTGAGTTCCTCTAACTTCGGTCTACTAGCGATAATCTGTATGAGTCCTCGCTTAGTTTTTCTTCCGGCCTTATACTCTATCTGACGAATTCTTTCGCGTGTTAGGCCTATTCTGTTACTCGTAGCATCAAGTGTCAACCCATCACGATATCTATAATGAACTACTAACTGTTCTCTATCTGTAAGCTGAGTAGTAAACACTGAATAGAAATCTACAGGCGAGATACTACGATAGTCCATATCAAGTTCTCTAAGAGGATATTCTTCGTAGTCATTGATAGCATTAGTCCCACCATTGTATCCCTGAATTGCAGAAATTATGAAATTGTATGGGAATATATCTTCTATTGATATCGGCTTATCAATCATGAGTCTAGCCGTTACAATATGAGAACAAATCTTGTCAAAACTAGCATGAAATACTTTCTCAAGAAGTTTCTGTCTCTTCGGGTCAGGTTCAGACTTTAATGTGAGCCAGTTATTAAGAGTAGCAGAAGAAACACCTAAAAGGGCTTCTAAATCCTTGTGAGTGAGATTATTTGTTTCACAATACAACTTGAGGTTAGTGGCTAAAGTAACTTTCTTATCTTCTGATTTATACATCGTTATTTCCTCCTATTGGTTTATTGATGTCTTATCTATTATAACGATTTGTATTCTTAATCTTTTACTTCTGTAATGCTCCAACATTTACAATGCTTGATAACAAGGTTTTTAATTTCTTCATCATTCATGCCTTGAATTAGTTTCATCTCTTCGTAACTACCGGCACAGGTTTCTAATGCCTTTCGAGCATTTTCTATATCTATATTGATTTTAACTATCATCTTTGCCACCAATGCTTCTTTGTTACTGCCTTTTTGGCTTCCATCATCTTCCGGTTCATTTCTTCGGCAGCGAACTTCCGGCTGTAATATTCCATATTTTTGAGGATATCATCTAACTCATCAGAAGTTAAACCAGCCTGTTGTCTTAATGTAACATAGCTAGTTATCCCGGAGTTTAATAATTGACAAACTGTATCAAACTGAAATTTACTAGGCATTATCTACATTTTCTCTTTCAGTAATGTTTTCTACTTTACTCTTTCCTGGATTATCCATATGATTACCACAGCTCGGACAATATTCAGAAAATACAAACTGATGTAAATTATTCATTAATGGTCCTTGGGCACAGTTAGAACATACTACCCAACTTACACTACCATTTCCAACTATAATAGGATGTGAGACCCAACTTGCCATAGCTAATACCTCCCTTATTCCTTAATCCATACAATAAATTGGCCAAAACCACAAGGAGTTATTGAACTTACATGAGACAGAAGTAAATCAGAATGTTCTACAATGAGTTCACCTTTATGTCCGAAGAATAATTGTTTTCGGACTTTATTCAATATTGATAAATTGATGTCATTATCTACTACTTGAATAAAATCCAATACGCTCATAATATATACTTCCTATAATAAATATTTGGTCGAGGTGACAAGACTTGAACTTGCGACCCCATGCTCCCAAAGCACGTACGCTACCAACTGCGCTACACCTCGATGATAATCCCGAACAGACTTCAGAGCTTACCGACTGCCCTTACTGACTGCACTTTACCGGGTTCGGGACTCGACCCGTATATCAACTAACGCATGATATTGAGTGGATTACCCAATACTCTCGGTACTTATCGGCTCGGTCAGCCAGTAGGCGATACAACCTATGTTTGCTTGGAGGGAATATAATCCTTACTTATCATCACTTCCCAAGCTACCCAATCACCACTGTGATGTCCGATTAGGCTCTGTTAAGTTATTATCGACAGATAATCACATTCTGCCGAAGGCTTTGGTGCGCTTGGAGAGATTTGAACTCTCGACCCCTTGATTAAAAGTCAAGTGCTGCTACCGTCTGAGCTACAAGCACATAGAAGGTTGCCATTTGCTTTCTTCCTCGCAAGGAGTTTATGCTAACTGCCGATGGCTCGACGGGGAGTAGGTTTTCATCTCCCGTAGTCTCCGCAGAGGCTACCCGCTATTGTGGTGGACATTCAAGGACTTGAACCTTGGACCAATCGGTTATGAGCCGATAGCTCTGACCAACTGAGCTAAATGTCCATATTTGGTGACCCGTGATAGAGTTGAACTATCGTCTCCGCCGTGAAAGGGCAGTGTCTTAACCGCTTGACCAACGGGCCATATAATATGTTTGAGACGATACCCCACGCTCTTCGGAGGAAGTTTCTGTAATCCCTGTCCCACTAGCAGACAGCCTCCGCCCTACGGATTTTAACCGCATCAGCAAATTTTAGTTATAGTCCATATCTGCAAATGACTTAAAAGGTGGTAATATCGAAATGCAACTCCGATATTACACATCCCTGTATTTTACTTCTTGCAGAGACCCATTGAAGGCTTTTTCTCTCCCCGTCTGTTGCATAGAGGTTTGAGGAGTTTCGCATCTCGTGGAGTATTTTCATAGTTGGTAGCTACTCCAACTATAAGGGCATACTCTTAACCATGTGGTGCGAGTAATCGGATTTGAACCGATATGGATTTCTCCGACGGATTTTAAGTCCGTTGCGTCTGCCTGTTTCGCCATACTCGCAATTAAAACTCCTTTATACTATTATATAACATTTCATACTTATCATTAACCCAGTCACTATGAAAATGCCCAAAATACCATTTATTGAAATCTAACTTATCTGCAATGGTCTGCAGCCATTCCTCTGTACTTTTATCTACAGTAGATTGGTCGATAAAAGGTAAAAACAGATGTAGGGGTTCTGTTGAAATAGGACAAGTGTGAGATAATACTGTGTCGACTTTCCAACCCACATTATCTAATTGCTTTTCTACATATGACTTAATATCATCATTGGGTTGTTCACTCTCAAACCAAGCAGAACCTCTGGAAAGTCTATAGTACTTATCTACAGAATATGCTCCACCAATTACAAGTGTTTTATACCCATTAAAATCATAGAACTCACCATCTTTAGCAAATATCTGATTCGGGTATTTGGGATTTACATAAGCAGATGCTCCAAATTGTTCTTGTAATTCATACCCCGAAACATTATAAGGTCTTTCTTCGTGATTACCATGTATACAGAAAAATGTCAGAGGAATTTCAGATACAAATTTCTTTAACTTCTTAGCCCGTTTATCATCATGTCCATTGTGTACAAAATAGTTTAATCCAGCATCACCTAAAACAATCATAACATCATCAAGAGTTGTTTGCATTTTATCTGCAAACTCTGCTATGTGATTAAAATTTCCGTGAGTATCTCCTGTGATATAAATCATTTTTTTCATATCCTTTAAAGAAACGGTGTTAGGGTTAAAGAGCATTGGGCACATATCGGCTTGCCAGTTCACCAAAGACTGTTACTACTTTGGTCAATGCTCGTGTCAGGAGCCTACTTTCCTCAGCAAGGCTCAACCTTGCTTGTTGGGTTCATTATCCCAAGTTCCCTCTGTCTGATTTATATACCGCAAGTATGAGGTGGGTGGGCAGTTGCAACTCCCCAGTGCGGTTGTTAATGCCTTTTGAGGCGCATCCTCGGGAGCTACCCGATTTCCTCACTCCGTTTGCAGATTCGAACTGCGTACACGCCTTTACGGAGATATAATGATGAAGTAGGTTAGGATTCGCACCTAACAGGGCAGTTAGCCAAATGTCGTGTGTCGGTAACTCTGCCAACCTCATCAAGCCTTTCACTTGAACTTGCACTCTTAATGAGCATACACATTCCAGCCTTGCGTTTATCTTTCGCCACTACTTCATATTATAAATAAACGGCTTTGTTCCTTTCTTGTGCTTGCTAAAACTGTCTATAGCACGAATTCCAGCGGTCATGACCTCCGCTCACATTTAGTTAGCTTGTTATGGTATCTCTCATATTGCTCTCGTACCGCCCCAATAGTAAAGGTGAACTCTCCGAGTTTAATGTACACTCTGCTCGGTTTTCGTTGCCGTTTATTATTTATTAAGTTATCAAGTTGCTATGTTTATTATAACGATTGGTAAATTAGAATCCCAGCTGAATCAAAGTTTCTACTACTACATCTTCTGTAACATAACCTTTTTCAGATAGCTGCTCCGATAACCAATCAATATACTTTGATATATTTTCCTGCAATTCTTCAGTAGTATAATACTTAGGAACTACATTTTCTTTCCGCATTTTAGCCTTAGCCTGTTCTACCATCTGAGGTATTACATCTAAGCATTCAGATAAGCAGTCCTGAATAAATTTCTTCTTTGGAAACCTCTTATCTTTCTTTGTCCGCTTTACATCATTTTCAAAATTATATACTTCTTGTCTCCAATGTGGAACATATGAAGTATCTGGATAAAGTTTAAGCAGAATCAAATGCTTATACATCTGTCTCTGATTTCGGTCGGTTAAATCTGCTCGAATTTCTTTATCGAATTTAGATAACCTAAATATATATAATTTCATTTATATCAACTCCAATATAATAACGATTAGCGTTCTGGAACCCAACCATCATCTAAGTGACATCTATAATGACCACTATAATCATATTCAATTTTACATTCATCGGACGGTCTTATACCAAAATCTAACTTAATCTGATTTATTACATAATCTTCAGTAATATTAGGATTCAGAAAAATAGTAGCTCTTCCTTGATTATCCCAATCAACTCTACCCCGTGGATAATAGTTATATGGTTTCTTATTTGGCTTTATATCTGCCCATAATCTCTTATGATTATAAGTATCCCCTGATTTTGCAATACCGTCTACAGTATCTACAGAACCAAAAGGGTAAGAAAGCAATTTTTCTTCATCATCAAGATACCAGAAGATACCATTAGTAGATTCTTTTGCTCCTTTAATATACTTTTTCATTTATCTCAACTCCAGATAATTTGGCATTTCTAACCCTTCAGGAATAGAAATATCTGAATTATTCATATCCCATAAGAAGCAAACGAGTTCCCAATTATTTTCAAATTTATCTGCATATTTCTTAATAGATACTTTTGATTTCATAAATTCTTGAAGTTCTTTTCGCTGACTACTGTTGAGTTTATCTTCTTTACCTTCGTGAAGAAAATACTCTGCTTTATCTATTCTAATGCACGAATGGAACTTATCCCAATTATCTGAATGCAGATGAAAATGAGGAATGTTTCCTGCATCATTCGTATTAACATACACTTCAAGTTCACCTATGAAACCCACTCTGGATATTCCATATATGTTTTGCTTATCTTTAAAAGGCATCATTATCTCGAAAGGTAGCTAATCTTTCGCTCCCTGATATCTATTATTATATAACGATTCTTAAATTTAATTAATACCGTCTTTGAATATATTCATATATTGATATACATACACTAGTACAGAATTGAAAAAGACCTCACTCTGTGTGTCGCCTTTATCATGAGCCAACTTTGCAAGATTCTTTGTATGTTCAATGAATTCATCCATGATTATTTCTCCTTAGAATACTTATCAAAAAGTTCTACATACATTGCATAATCTCTTGGAGCCAACTTATCTACTTTTGCTTCTTTCATATAATCGATAATGAATGCTAGAGCCTTCTTTATATACTCTTTATCAGTGTCATCTACCATCTTAGTGATGCTATTGATTACACTTGTTGAAGGATTATCCTTACCTGCCTTGAAATAATTATAAGACTCTGTATTATTTATAAGGGGCTTATTCTTTCTTGGCTGTTCCGGTTCAACTTCATCAAAGTAAGCAGTATACAATTCTATATCTGGAAATACCTGATGAATTCTATGAAAGGTTTCTTCACTGGGCAGATACTTTCCTGCAATATAATCAGAAATAGTAGTTCTGTGCACGCCTACAGTCCGGCCAAGAGACGACTGCGTAATCTTAGGCTTGTGATTGACCATTCTTTCTTTGAGTAATTTGCCAAAGTTTGACATGTAATATCCTCCTTATACTATTTGTAATTCGTTGTCACAATCGCTAGGTAGCCTAACTACTTCAACAGGGCTATTTGCCCCTAAAGAGAAGTAATGCATTCTATCAATGCAGAAACTATTAGGTGGCTGAGTATTTGGAGCTATTCGTGGAATTGCATTAGCAAACTTTACAAACTTCATATCATTCATGGGATGCTTAAATATAGCCCCAATAGGTAACTGATTGAATCTCATACTTGCTCCTTTCGTGCTATTTAATATCTTATTCACTATAACGATTCATAAAAATATTAGGTGCAGAATATAATTCTACACCTAATAAGACAGAGTATGTTAACAGATATGATTAAATCTCTACTATTGCAGGACTCATAAGAATCCACCCTTTGTTAATCTTGCCCCAATTGCCACATGTTTCAGTAATTGTTACCTTGCTTCCCTTAGGCAGTACTTTAACTTTTGCTTTATCAAGACCAGGACCGCTGAATACATATACACCAGTAGCAGCATTTACTTGATAGATGCAAGATTTAGATTTTTCAACAGGCTTTTCTTCTTTTTTAGATTCAGCCTTAACTTCTTCCTTGACTTCAGATGCAGGTTCAGCTTCTACAACAGGCTCAACTTTAACCTCTTCTTTTACTTCCTCTACTACTTCAACAGGCTCTTCAACCTTCTTCTTTTTAGTGGAAGTAGACTTCTTCTTTGTAGTCTTCGGCTTTTCTTCAGTTACTACTTCTTCAACTGCTTCTACAACAGGCTCTTCGACTACTTCTGCCTTTTTCTTAGTTGCCATATCAAATTCTCCTTTATATTTTTTATAAGTGATTAAACGTCACCTTCTGTGAAGTCCCATAACTCTAAAGCAGCCTTAGCCTCTTCATAAGATACAGATAAACCGGATACTTTATTAAGATATGCCCTTATTGCATTGATATCAGGATAAAGTGCACGAGCCTCTCCAGGATTTTCGTCCCAATATTGATTTAAGTATCGGCAGAATTGTTTGATTTTGTCATCGCCCATCCTATTCATCCAAGCCCATCTCTGCCAATCGTATAATTCATTAACTCTATCATCCTGACTAACATCTGTTCTATCATTGATAGCATCAAATGTATCTTCATCCATTCCTTCTACAATGTCAACAAGAGTACCTAATGCGTCACAGAACTCTTCAATCTTCTTGATATCTCTCATATTGATTTCTCCTTTAATCTTTCTTATGTGGTCTGTTATCCCACAAAATATTTAATATTATTCTAATTCTTGACCTTCTAGGCTCATCGCCTACGCTGTTATACTTGTATACAAGGTTATATTTTTTAAGAGATTCTTCGTAAGAATCAATTATTGCTTGCTTTATCTCATAATCTTCTATATATGAAATATAATCTTTTACTCTATCTAATCTGTGGTCAGGATAATCTTTTGGGTCAGGGACTAATCCTCTACAAGCAAAATCTAATGCACAAGAAGTTGTTATTCTATTATCTAAACTAGATTCTATTTCTCTTGTTTGTTTCGCTAATTCCAACACTGCTAAATAAGGCCCTTGTGCCTCTGCTAATTCTAGATATGTTGGATTTTGATTTAGCGCCATTAGTTCTGAACTCTTCTTACTCTACTATCAATGTCGTCAATAACATTCTTTGCTGAAGTACGCTCAAGAGTACCATTACCTGTATAAGTAGAAGGGCCGCCACCTTCGTCTGTATGAACAACTATAGCATAATTGATAGGATTATCACTATCGGGGAAGATAGTAAGATGTTCTACTTCGCTCCATTGTCTTCCATTGTAATCCCAACTTGCACCCGATGTTCTCTTTCCGAAATGTACCGGAATATTATTATTGATGAAATACATCAAGATTTTCTTCGGTAACCAGCAATTCTTTTCTTCAAATGTAAATAGCCCTTTAGAATCGGGGAGGTCATATTTCTTCTCAAAATCAGTTCTAGTATCTTCATACTGTGCATCTTTGAGAATTAATCTATCCATTGCTTTGAATACATCTTTATGTAAATCATTCCATCTCCATCCAAAACTATTATCCGCTTCACAAGAACCGGCTAATTCACTCCAACCGAGTAAGTGTGCAGCATAGCAATAAGTTAGGAGTTTATTTTCATCTTTTATTGCTTTGACATTTACTTTGCTACCTTTGTCACGATAATCTTTGAGTTTCTTTATAATTGCTGCACTTGGTTTGTACTGTTCAATATCAATAGTGCGGAGATGCTCCATTAACTTGTCATCTGCTTCTTGTGCTGCCTTACGCTTCGCTTCAACTTTTTCGTCATATCTTCTTTTAACTTCGGCAGGGTCCGCATAAAAGTAAATCTTACCTAAAGAAAGATAGGGCTGAATATATTTTGCACCAAGGGCATTCTTAAGAAGAGGTCTAAACTTATCTGCATCAGCTTGTGAAAACTTCCACATACCATTGTCAAGTGCAAAGTTAGTCTTGTCTCTATTTCTTTCTATTACATCAGGAGTTGAATAATATCCAAATCCTAGAAGTGATTTTATCATTTCAATAGTACTAACTTCTTTAGCAGCCTTCACATAAATCTTCATATTGATGCCCTCTCAATATTATAAGTTGTTATATTCTTCGTAGGAACCTACAAAATATTCGCTATCGCTGATTTCGCAAGCCTCATTGTTGAAGCACATACCTTCAAGTGCCTTTACCGTTGTAGACGGAGGTAATCCAATGTCCTCTTGGACAGCCCTGAGACCAATAGCAGGATATCTATCATTTGCCTTATCAAACCTCTTAGTAATGATTTGACCGTGATATGCTTCGTCTATTTGTGCACCATACTTGTTCCTAGAAGATGCTCCAAAATATTCTGAGAAGTAATCGTCAACTATATCATAGATTAATGATATAATTGTCTGTTGTTCTATGTCAGATAAACCACCTCTAGGGCTTATATATTGAGGAATTGCTGAAATTATGATATCGTCAGCAGTGTGTTCTTTTAATTCTTTTCGATAATCGTCCATCAAGTCGTTAAACATATCATGGGCTACATCAAATAAATCGGACTGTCTGCTGGCATATACTCTTGATGCAAAGATAGGGTCATTTGTACCTAACAATTCTGATGCACATATTGGATTCGGACAAGCGTCCCAAACTTCAAGAATTTCTTCTAATGAAAGATTAACTCCTTCGTCTAAGAAGAATTCTTTTATATCTCTAGCAGACCATTTTGATTTTCCTGATTCTTCAATACCTGCATCTAATTGTTCTGCAAGTTCATAAATATCATAATCCATGTCCATTCTCCTATTCAAAATAATTAAGTTTTTATTCAGATGTATCAATTATATAAAATTGCAGCAATTTCTTCTACATCACGCAACTTGCCTTTTGCAATATCTAAGATACACGCAATCATATCATCTTCACTACAGGTATAATCGCAGATGATTGCACCTATGATGGCAGCGGTTCGTTTGTTTCCGTCCTGAAATCCATGACCTATAGTAATAGACCGTATTAATGCACTTGCTAACAATCTATCATCTTCGTACCATTGTTGAACACTTAATGCAGACAGTAGATTATCTTCATTTATAACTACCGACTGCTCTCCAGCAATAGTACATACAGCAATATTTACACCTACAAGTTCATCAAAAGAAATCATTTACCTAACACCTTCATAGCCTTTGCATACTTTTTAATGTAAGGCATAGCCTTGTTATAACCCCTTTGTTGAGAAGCATTCATAACAGGTTTAGTTGTACTTGTTCGTCTGTAAAGTTTCATTATGCTTACTGGCCTTTCACAAAGTAATTATGTATTTTTCCACTATATCTCCTTGTTATTTCAATAATCTTGGTCTTAAAATCCAATTACTTGGAGGTACGCTAGCAAACCCCGGTCTAGCACCGTAGTCATAGCCTGCAGGATATTCCAAAGGTTCTTTTATCTGACAAGATATTCTCATAGGACTAAGGTCTCCGTTATCTATTTTACTGAAAATAGGGCTATTAGGATTCTGGCAATAATAGGCGTAATTTGCGCCATCCTCATCTTTGAAGTAACAGACGTATGCTTCTCCGCCTTTACTATAATCATAATCAAATGTACTATCAGGATATAAAGTTAATGTCTTTCTAACATATCCTGCACCCGCATAATCAAATGTGCGACCTCTATTTCTATTTGAACGGATATACTTCTTCATTATGTTTCCTGGCCTTTCACAAAGTAATTCATCTGTTTATTCCTCTTCTCCATCACTATTTTCTTCGTTAATATCTTCGATAATTTCGTCTAAATACATATCAGTGTAGTCAGCATAATCATTTGGGCAGTTACTAATTTCCAATACGCGTTCATCAGAATCAAAATTAAAATAGACACCATAATCTATACCACCAGCGTTTATTGATACTCGCCAGTCATAAATGTCATCAAGTCCATTCTGCACCTTTTTAAGACAATAAATTAAACTGTCTACTGTGTTTTCAATATCTGTTGTGTAAGTCATAGTGTGAATTCTCCTGATTTTTTATTTGTTTATTTCAATACCTTAATCATCAAAATATAAATTTCCAACCATCTTTTTCTGTGTAAATAAAAGATAAGAATTCTCTAGTTCCATCAAATTCTACACCACCTGAAAAGCCAAAGTACCCGTATCTTCGTTCTAGGAAAATACGGGTACTATAAGATTGCTTTATGACTAACTCATCATACATCAGGTCTACAACGCTATGAGTCAATCCAATTATATTTTGTGATGAGAAATATACATATATGTCTGAGCCATAATCTTTTACTTCGTATGTAAATTCTAATTCAGGAATATTTGTTATTTCACGAATTTCCTGAAATAAGTCCTCAAATGGTATACTATCTATAAAATCTTGTTTATTTACCATTTACTCCTCCTGACCTTTCACAAAGTAATTTAATTATTGCTCAAACCATCCAGAAGTACTAACCCAGTTATCAAATGCATTTTGAATAAGCGAGTCTATCTGTTCTGCATCACCGATATAGTCTCCCCACTCATTCATAAAGCTATCAGCCATATAAGAAAACTTGTCATTAAATTCCCTGAGCATTGCCTCCGGTGTTCTTCTAATGCTGTCTTCAGGCGTCCACATAATTTATTCTCCTTTACATCTCTTGATTCTTAATGAAATAATTCATCTGTTTATTCCAATATCTTAACCACTCATCTAATGTACTCTGAACATCTGATGTCTGGTTAGGATATGCATAATCTATTACATCTATATATGGTTGAATAACGATTTTTATTGCATCAAGTCCGCTCTGTAAATCATATTTCTTGATGTCAATATATTCACAAGGGAAATCAAGAGTAGGAACTGTTTCGCATTTCTCTACTAATAACTCACCTAATGTATCTATCTCTTCGACTAATTCTGAATACATGTCTTCAGACATTGTATGTAACTTCATCATATCAGGGCCCGAAGACATCCAATGTATGATGTATAAGTTTCTATATGCTTGAATTGCTGCTTGGAATACTTCGCTTAATATCTTACAAGCATCACACTCTAACAGTTCGTCGCATTTTTCAATATCATAACCATCATCAGATACATCAATAGAATATGATTGAGGCTCTTCAGTTAATGTGTCGAAGAACTCATCTTGATTAATTATATCATCAACATAATTAAGTGTATCTGCCGGAGGGCAGTTTGCTTCAAGAAGTAATACATCAATATCATCTGATGCTTGAATCTTCTTTAATGTTATGTTGATATGAGCAGATGCTGCTGCAGATTGTTCCACGTCTTCTTCACCTCCGTTATTTTCAGTTGAATCTTGAGCTTCTTCGGATTCATTGTTAGTTTGATTTTTATTTTCTCCAGGTTGCTGGATTACTCTATCTAATGAAGTATCAGAATTAAGCTTTGTCTGATACCTCTTTCTGAGCTCTGCTTGAATGCTTTCTAATATAGGGCGAATCATATTAAATCCGTCTTCTATTGAAGCTTCGTTGCTAGTTTCAGAAACAGCTTCACCTTCTTCGTTTTTAAGCTGTACATCAGATTGCGCTTCTTTTTCTTCGGCTGACATCTGTCTGTCTGAAGAAACTGTTCCAATATGTTCTATATATTTGTATATCCAATCTATAACTTCGAGTAAAGTTAAGTTGTCTATCTTACCTACATCGTCATCTCCATTATCTGTTTCGCAAATTAATTCATATCTCAATTCATCATGAGCTATGTTATACCAATCACCGGAATCATTTATTGAACATTTGCTTAAATCTACACCTAATAAACCTGTTCCGCTTGAAATAGCAGTTTCAAGTGATATGTCGTTGAATATTTCGCCCCTTTTACTTTCAGGTCCACCATATTCATCAATCATGAAAGTGTAGTCATTAGTTTTATTGCCGTCTTCACCAACATTAGGACTAAATCTAGTACCTACAAGTTTTGTTACAGTATCACGTAACTTTGAATCAGATTGAAGCTTTTGATAAGACAGATTATCAATTGCTTTTGTGATATCTGAGAATGCTTCACCTATATTTGTAGCAGTTATAAATGTTACAAGATTAACATCAGAATTACTACCTTTAGGTCTACATGTAAATTTTGCAGTAACGCTTCCATTCTTATTTTCTACCGAAACATCATTCATTTCATATCCGTAGAAAATACCTTCAAAACTTCTAGTGAAATTTCCTAGAAGTTGTTGTATTATTCTAGATATATTAAATGTAGGTAATCCTGCCATTATTATTCTCCTAGAAGTAATAAGCCCACAGGCGACCTATAAAGATTACCTGTGGGCAGTTGTTGGTTGATAGTGTAGATTATCTACGACGAATTCTACGGGAAGCAGCAACCTTGCGAGCTCTCATTCTACGAGCAGCTGCAATCTTGCGACCACGAACTCTTGTGGACTCCTCAACAACTTCCTCATCACCCTCAGGTGTAACGGTGATTTCTTCGTCACCTACTGTGAAAGTAACTTCTGTTGTCTCATCGTCTACTTCATAATCAACAGGCTCACCTGTTGCTTCTGCAAGAACCTCTGCAACATCAGATGCCTCGAAAAGGATTTCCTCTTCAACAGGCTCGTCAAACTCTTCGACATCGTCAACATCGTCAATAGGCTCATCGATGATTTCATCCTCGACGAAGTCCTCATCAGCACGAATAGCTTTACGAGATGCACGAACGGGGCGCTTAGCAGAAGGAGCTGCCTTCTTGCTTGCACGTACTGTCTTTGTGAATTTCATATTCTTTTCTCCTTAATTAATTAAGTGCTACTAACTTGTTCTTCTTCGCTTCAAGTTCCTGCCTTATTGCTTCTAACTCTGCATTTGCTTCTGTTAGTAAGGTTTCACCATCTAGCGATACATTAGAACCTTCCACAGTATACTTACTTCGTGTACGACCTAATGCCTTCTTCATATTTGCTTCAGACATTCTTACCAGATAATCTATCCAAGTATCATTTTTAATCTCACTTACATCTTGATAATCAGGAACATAAGTGATAGTTACTTGGGTAGGCATTGGCTCACGATGAGATATATAAACAACTTCATTATCTTCATCATGTTTCCACTGAAAGTCAGTAGATAATGTATTTCTAACTTGTGCCATCGCCATTTCTGTCATGATAGGGTCTATATTTAAAGACGATGTCTGACCGATGGCTGAGTAAGTATTTACTGCTGCGGCTACCTGGAATACATTTCCACTGTCGATAGAACTCATTACAAGTCCTACACGAGGATAAGCACACTGAACATTCAAAACCTTTTTGGTTTTGATTCCCAATTCAACAAGGTCAATCCTGTGCTGAAATGGAACTGTCAAATCGACAGGTGTCTTCATATATCGTTTTAACTCACGGAATGCAATTTGCACTGCTTGTTCAACTTGTAATTGTTCGACATTCTCATTAGAGGGGATACCGAGCATGAAGCTAACTTGCTGTACTATTTCTTGCATTGTCATAAGTCAACGTCACCTCAGAAGGAATTAGCCCTGAGAAGAACCTGTGCTGAACTCAAAACCCTGGTCTTCAAGTGCAGGAGCAATCTCTCCAACATACTGAACATCAGCATCTGTTGCTTCCCAATCATAGGAACCAGCACGCATTGCTGCACGAAGAGCTGCGATAAGACCTGGATGAGCAACCTGCTTATTGAAGAATTCCTCAGGTGTCATTCCTGCGCCATAACCATCTACGTTTGTATCGTAGTAGTTGTCGGGTGCATCATAAGATGCAAAAACCGGGTTATCAGCTGCTGCATTCGTAGGAACAAATGTAGCACAAATCTGATTAGCAGGAACTGCTGCAGAATCAACAGGCTTTGTGTAAGTAATGGTAATAGTTGCCATTTCTTTTGCCTCCTTATAAGATAAAAAATTTGAACTATCTCGATGACCAGTCGAGAAAACAAATTTCACTTCTAACGCTATATAAGGTTAAATAATTTTATATTATTCTTCGTCAATAGGCTCTTCTGTGAAATAATCACCAACTTCACTTATTCCAACTGCAATTGCTTCAGAAACTTTGTCAAGGATAGCAATAGCCTCTTGGCACTTGTCTTCTCTCCAAAGCTTTTCAATTCCGGCAATGAAATAATCGAAATCATCTGAAAGTACATCAGACTTCTCATCGACAATATCTGATAAACTCTTTGCCTTCTCTTCATCTTCGGCAGCAGTAATCTTACTGTACTTAGGATTAGGTCTAAATCTAAATTCCATGATTAAATCTCCTTTACATAGATTTTATTAAATCATTATGATTCATAAAAGGTTTATTAAAATCGTTATATAATATAATTGTATAAGAATACAAGGAGGCCTAATATGAAAATTCCCAAGATTGTTATAACAGGAGGCCCATGTGCCGGAAAGTCGTCTGTTATGCCGAGGTTACAAGAAGACCTAGAAAAGATGGGATACAAAGTTTTAATTGTATCAGAATCTGCTACAGACTTTTTAACACATGGAGCAAAATATAGCGACCCAAAGTTCCAACGATACTTGATAGAGTACCAACTTGAAAGAGAAAGAATCTACGAAGATTTTGCAAGACAACAGACAGATAAAACAATAATGTTTCTAGACCGCGGATGTCTTGACTGCAAGGCGTATATGTCAGAAGATGAATGGTCCGAAGTCCTCAAGGAACTTCATACTAATGAAATAGAAGTTAGAGATAGTTATTATGCAGTATTCCATCTGATGTCTACGGCTAGAAATAAAGATTTAATCTATACTCAAGAAAATAATGCGGCAAGATTTGAATCAAGCGAAGAAGCCGCTATAGCCGCAGATGATGCAGTATATGATGTATGGGCTTCACATCCTAGGAGGGTTGTTATAGACAATTATCCTGACTTTGAGGATAAGGTCAGAAAGTTAATAGAAGAGATACTTAATATACTTGAGTAAATGCGATACATTTAATCTCATAAGTAAGAACTAATAGTAATAAACCTCCGATGCATTAGGTCGGAGGTTTAATTTATATATTATCTAAATAGCAATTAATAGGGTCAGGAGTGGCTTTTACATAAATCTTCATAAACTATATCCCCCTATATTAATCATCAAGACCCATTCTACGGAGCTTATCTCTTTCAATCTGCTCATCTACCCATCTATCATAGGCGGTATAAGTATCCTCTTCTTCCTCTATGGGCTGACCAAAATTATCTGCTTCGGCTTCTTCATATGAAGATAACTGCCATTCATTGCCATCAGATATCATATCTTCCCAAGGACAACTTAAACATAAATCTTCCGGAATACTTGTACATTCAATACCGTTCTTTAAGAAATCGTTGATATCAAAGAACTCATCTAGCGAATAAGGATATTCAATCTTCCAATAAGGAGTTTCGTCAGGATACCAATCACTAACTTTGATAATAGCGCCCTCGGGAGGAATAACACCTTCTTCAACAAGAGTTATTATATCGTTGAATAACTCATCATTCTTTTCACATTTAGTAAATTCTTTCATGAATAAACTCCTTATCTGTACTGATATACTAATTCTTCATCGTCATTAGCATAAGGAATGATAAGGTCATAAACTCCCCTAAGTACACCATAACCTCCACGAACTCTATAGGTGCAGTTTATTCCAAGATTATCTCTTATATCGTCTATCAATCCTTGAAGTTCATCTTCGGTCCAATCTTTACCTATGCAGCAGCGATATCCATATGTAGTAGGAGTCATATCATGAAATCGGGACCATTCAAGATAATTACAAATTCGCTTTACATTATTAGTAGTTGTACTCTTACTTGCATATATCTTCATACAATGTTACTCCTCAATTGCTTTATTTGTCCATATACTTCTTATAAATTGCGTCAAATCCGCCTTCGTATTTTTCTATCCAATCAGCACATTCTTGACGACTAGAAAATCCAGAATCATATCCATTTTCATATAAGTAATCTGATACTTTCTTAGCCTGTTCATTATTCAAATCAGAATTCTGTGAAATGAATTTAGGACTGAATATTCCATTCCAGGAACCTTTCACATATATCTTCATGTGCAAACACTCCTTTATAACATAATCATATATCAATAATATAAGGTTACATGTGATATAACGATTATTGAGGAGCGGTCCACTGCCAGGTAATTGTACCGGAATCATAGACTTGAGCATAGCCGTGAGATTCCATTATTTCTCGCTCTGTTTTGGATAAATCAATGTTATCATCTTGTAAGAAATTCTTAAGATTATGTTTCTGTGCATTCACTCTATTATATGCTTTATCATCTCGTGTATCTACCCACACATAATTTTCATTACTTGTTGATAATTTATCAAATCCAAGAGTTTTATAAAGTGCTCCACGAGTATGTGCTCTATCCGAAAATGAACGAATTCTCACAGGTGAATATCTTTTTATAAAATAAGTAAACAACTTAGAAGCTCCTCCAACAACAGAAGTATTGAGTTTATTGCAGAATCTAACTAATTCCCAACAATCAGAAAAATCTTCATTTCCTAATCCCAGTGTATTACGGAGTTTGCCAAAAGTCATGAGAGATACTAATTCATCATTATGATATAATCCAAGTCTGACTTTTGAATGTACTCCTCCTTGTCTATGGTTGGTTTGTAAGAACTCAAAACTATCCTTACCCGGAACTGTTCGTATTTCACAATTTCGCGCATATACTTTATTCAGATTATTTCCAATCAAATTGCGTAGCATTGATATAACTATATCACGCTTGTGGGTCCATTCGTATCCAAATACATGAAATAAGAAAATTCCTGATTTTTCACACAAATCAGATTTCATTCTGTGATAACTTGGAGGTGTTACGCTATCATGTCCATGCGAAGGGAATGAAGAATTATGTGTCCATGTAGGATTCATTTCTATGCCTATTTTATATTCAGGCAAATAAATGTCAATTTCATATGGTTTGATTAAATCTCGTCTATGCCGAGTTATCTGAATATTGGGATTTATCTCTTTAATATAAGTAATAAGCTCTTCTTCAAAATAAGATAAGGAATATTTTATCATGTCAAGTTTATTATGCTTACTTAAACACCAATATACAGTAGAAGCACTTGCACCCGAAGCTTCTTCTACTTGTTTATAAGTCGGCTTATCTTTGAAATGTAGTTTAATAAATTCTTCGGGATTATTTAAAAATGCTTCAAGTTCTTTTTCTTTAGATGGGTCTATCATAATAGCTTTATGGAATTCTAAAGATTCTCTATAATGAGGTCTGCCATATTTCCTGGTCATTGTATCTGCAATTTTTGATTGTATTTCGGGATTCTGTGCAGCATTTGGAAATCCGTATTTTTGAATATTAGTTTCTTTAATCTTTTCCACAAGCTTGGGAGATTGTAGAACATATGGAGCATCATACCTGTCAATCATAGTTTGTTTGACTCGTGCTTGAATATCTGGAGATTGTAAAGCATGTTCAACACCATATCTGTCTTTATTTGTTTGCTTCATCTTATTTTGTACATCTGGATTCTGCATAGGGTTATCATATCCTGTTTTAACCTTGTAATTAGCAAGACCCTTTTTGCGAAGTTCTTCTGATTGAAACGGATTTGTAACACCATAATGTTTCATCAAAGTATCTTCAGTTTTAGATTTCCAATCTTCTGTCTGACTTTTCCAATCAGCTCCAAACTTCTCTCTATTTGTTTGAATAGATTTTTCTTTGTATGCTTCTTTAAGTTGAGGAAACCTCTTAACACCATACTTATTTTGCATTGTAGAATCCATTTTACCTTTAAATTCTTCACTATGCATAGGATGGTCAACGCCATATTTATCAATCATAGTTTGCTTAGCTTTTTCACGACATTCAGCTTTAGAAAAGGGATTTCCGTTTATGAACTTGAGTTGTGTAGCACATTCTTTAGAACAGGTTTGTGGTATGCCTGTAGCACCTCCAGAACGATATTTCTCTATACTAAATGATTTTCCACAAATAACACATTCACGATAATGAATGTCTGGACAGACAGATTGAGTATTATTTTTAGGAATGAATTCTTTTCCGCATAAAGCACACTTTCGAGGATGATTAGCATAATAAGAAACAGATTGCTTATGTGCATATTCATTCTGGCATTTCTGAGAACAGCATGAAGGATAAGTAAGTGTACACTTGGATTCATAATCTGCTCCACAGTTAGCACACTTGCGTATAACAAGTTTATTACAATATTTCTGTCTAGATGATTTAGGCATAAATTCATCTCCGCAGATAACGCATCTTTTAATTTTCATATTAGAATATCCTCCTTACATAGCATAACGATATTATAATATGAAACATAATTAAATAAAAGAGTTCAATTAAAATTTGCTATAATGTTTTTGACCAAAGTCATCTACATAATATAATTACTGCAAAAATAAAAAGACCCTTGATTTCTCAAGGGTCTTGATATTTGAAGTGAAATTTAATTTTAAGTTTTAGAAAGGAGAACCGACTGGTCAGGTTGGACCTCCGTTAGTTCTGAATTATCAGAATGCGCCAAGAACCTTACCAGATACTACCGTGGCGGGATTGACGATTTTGGTTGCATACATTGTTGCGAAGCCGCTCTGTACAGATGCATTAGCAAGGCCGATGTCATCTGTCTTCATCATAGGCATATACTCGCCGTAAAGAGCGCTCGAACGACGGATGTCGTTGGACTTGCAGCACATAACCCAAGTATTAGGGTCATAGTAAGGGTCAACGTAGATTGTGTACTGGTCAAGAGTACCGAGCTTATAAGGACCAACCGGGTCTTCAGCAGAAGCTGCTACGAAACCAGGAAGTCTAGAAATAAGTGAAGCAACCTTTGTACCAACGATAAGTCTGTTCGGCCTTGCGAGGTTCGTTGCCTGATATACGCTGTTAGCAGCATCATCAAGCTTGAACTTGAAGAGGTTCAGGAAGTCCGAAGGCATAACTGCACCATTGAATGCAAGAGATGCATCCCAGTTATACTGAGGAGCATATGTTGCTGCTGCAGCGAGCTGGTTGAAGCAATAGCTGTTGATTTCAGCTGTGAGTTCGGAGAATGCAGCCTCCTTGGAAATCTCACCAATGTTTGCACCGTACTCCTGCTGAGCTGCGAATGCAGAATAGATGGACCAATAAGATGCGATTTCATGAGCCTCAGCAATCATGTTAATCTCATCGAGCTTGAGATAACCCTTAGCCATCTTTGCGCCATAGTTACCAGCTGCATCGGGACCAACTGTCTCGTTGTCATACTCATAAGTAGCAAGAACTTCGTCACCTGTGAGTGTTGTGATAACGCCTGTAGCATAATTGATTGAACCAGCAGAAGCACCGCCGCCTACAGGAATGATGTCACCAGCACCATCGTCAACATACTTTGTTGTTGTGCCGCCTGTCGTAACTGCAAAGGAAACAGAACCAGGAAGGATAGGTGTATAAGCGAGTGTGCCGTTTGCAACTGTCTCGTTCTTTACAACTCTACCTGTGAAGTTCGGGTCATAACCCTGACGGTTAACAAATGCAGAAGAAAGGATATCGCCTGCCTTTGTCTCGCCCTTTGTGTTCTCTGCGATGAACTTGAAGTAAGGAATAATCTGCTGTCTTGACTTCATTGCAACAGAACCAAATACATCAAGAACGAGGAGCTTCTGAACGAACATCGGAAGAAGCTCGACGAAATCAGGCTTTGCCATGATATTAGAAGTATTTGTAGCTGCTGTGATTGCAGACATCTTACGTGTGTTAGCGATAAGCTGGTTAGCAAAGATTCTCTGCTCAGGAGTGAGGTTAAGAGAAGCTTCTACAGACTGCCTTGCAATAGGGCGAGCCTTTCTGGAACGACCAGCTGCTGTAATAGAAGTACCAGCATTGATGCTACGAGGTGCAGAATAACCAATACGAGAAGGTCTGCTCATTCTGCTAGAAGCAGTAATGCTAGAAGGAGTAACTCTACGAGTTGTCTTTTTAATAGCCATTTTTGTCTCCTAGTGTTTAATATCTTTAATATAGTTAAGTTACAGTACTGCTAAATTGTCACTGCCGTCATCAATATCGTCAACATCTACGGGAAGAATTGCTTCTTCATAAGACGGATTAACTCCGATGTTAGATGTATTCATTGCTCCTTGGATTAAGTTTTCCAATTCACGAACGGAAGTTGACGCAGTTACTGTTAAGCCAGATGCTTGAATTCCTATCGCATTAGCATAAATATTAGCATACGCTTGCTGATATTCAAGTAATGCACTCTCCATAGCCTGAACTCTGTCCTCGAGGGACTCAAGTTCTCTATTAGAAGCAGATATCTCAGCCTTAAGATTTCTCAATTGCTCACCACGGTTTGATGCTTCTTTCGTCGCATTCGTACTTGCAACAACAGTTTTGTTAAGTTCGGAACGCAAGTCTGCAATAGCAGCATCTTTTGCTTGGATATCAGATGAGGAACTCTCAATCTTCTGTCTATAAATAAGGTTGTTTTTACGAGCCGATTCTAATTCTTTCATTATTTCAGAATTCTTATTGTTGATAGCTCGTAATTCGTTCTCAAGTTGCTTGTTAGCAACGACTAACTTCTTTCTTGATTTGTTAGATTCATTAATCTTTGATTGCATTAATTTTTCTTGACTTGCTGTTATTCTTTCGATAGTTTTTAATCTTCTTGTATATTTTGTTTTTGTTGCTAATAAATCGGAATGTAACTTCTTATTTGCTTTTACTTCCTCAAGATAAAGTTCAGTCAGGGCTCTGAGTTTCTTGCCCATTATTTCTTCTTTATCTTCATCAGAACAGTCAGGGCATTCATCATCGGCTACTCCGATATCTGCTTTACGAGCCTCAAGTTTCTTGTACTGTTCAGAATCAGGATTAAACTGTTCCTGCATTGCTTCAATTGTATTGATATTAGTGATATCACTAATATTCTTTTCAATTGCAGCACATACTCTCTTATATTTAACCTGGTCGTCAAGATTCTTTGATGCAGCTATCTGCTGGAACTCAGGAATTGCGTCTACATAAGCAGGGAACGCAACTAAATCAAAACCTCTAAATACAAATGTTTCGGGGTCTACATTTCCTTCGGAATCTACATCACCTGCGCCACGAATCGAGATGCCCCACTGCACGCCTGCGTCAATAAATGATTTAACTATACGACCTACAGGAGTATCAATAAGGTCAAATGTACCATAAATCTCATCGTTATCTGTGATTTCCATTGATGTCATGACAATACAAGCATCTTTGAAGTCTTGACATCCAGGGTCTTCAGGGTGACCTAAGAATCCGATGTAGTAGCCATGTTCGATAGCATCCTTGTACTCATCGGAAGCAAGTAAATGTTCAAATAACTCACGATTTAATTTCATATCGTTGTTATTGAATACTGCTGCGTCACAGCACTTTCCGGTGAAAGTTCCGATAATTGAGGATTTCTTCGGCTCTTCTATAGCTGATGTTATTTTAGCTTTATTAGCCATTTATAATCGCCTCCATAGGTATGTATATATGATTATAGATGCCATTATAAAAGGTTATTAATTAAATATTGACGAACCCATCAACTAAAGTTAATGGGATTTCATAGGAAGGATGCTATTATTGTGAACCATTACTGGGAGCCTTATTCCTACAGGTGTCGCCAAGCCGCCGCTATACAGTCACTCAAAATTGAGTTTCTGCTTACTTGTAATTTTGTAGTTCCTTAATGTGCGAAAGTCATTATGCACTACATTTTTACGGAAGTCTAACCGACATTTAAGATTTTACCTTGCGAATGATTAGTCGCAAGAACCTCATATCTTAACTTGTCAAGGAACGATATACTTAAATTATATGATTTCGTTTAGACGAAATCAAGCGGGCTTACATCCCTGAAGCTAAAGCATCAGGGTTTTACGCCTGAATTATATAAAAGCAGGCCTAAATTGACCTGCTTTAGAGGTAATTGCTCATATCTGCCGCATATTTTGTATCACTGCAAGCATCAACGTCTTCGTAGACATTAAGGCATTCTGCAAACTTAGGATGTTCTTCAAAGAATTCATCAAGAGCAGAACCACTAAGAACTCTATCACGTATATCTGCAAGTAAATCATTTTTCCCTGCAAGTGAACCGGGCCAGAACTGATATTTTTCATGCGGGTCTGAACGATTGATAAAGATATAGAGAGGAGCCATCTTGCTATATATGTCAAAGAATCTGCTTCCTTGACCTTCTGCCGAAGTATCCCATCTACCCACTGCATCCCAGTCTATTCCGCCGTGATTATCAATTCTACTTCCGATACGAGCAAGTTTTACTGCTCCTTCAAATGTAAGAGGTTGCCACAGTTCAAGTCCACCATCTTCTGCTAACTTTACTGCTTCATCAGAAGTAGGTTCGCCATTGAATTGTTTCCAAGCTCTACGAGATTTTGCACTTGCTTGTATATAACTTGACGGATACTTCGTGAATTTTCTCTTCATATTAAATAGTTCTCCTTTATATGATATCAGGTGCTTCGTCTAATTCGACTAAATCTACATTCAGTTCAACTCCGCGATGATAAAGATGAACATAGAAAGAACTATCAATTAAATCTGAACTACTGAGATTTTCAATAGACTGAATGCTCTCATTAAATTCTTCGGTATCTATATCGTCTCTGTTTTCCCACCAATATCTATAATTCATGAGTAAATATTCTTTAACAGAATCTAATGAAGTATAGATTCTTTCTACCCATGTATCATTATATTGGCCAGTGGCAGTGATTACAAATACTTTGCTCATTGTAATTCTCCAATTACTTCATATCGTTTCCGATTAACTTACTAGTGAGTCTGACCATGCCGCCGATTGCTAATGTCTTGAGAGCCTCTGAAATAAGTCCGCCCTCGACTACTTCACCTTCATCAGTGACATCTTGAATTTCCTCAAATTCTACACCGTCTGCTCCAAGTTCATCATAAGTCTCTTCGACAATATCTGTAACTTCATCAACTACTTCCGGCTCCACCTCAACATCTTCGGCATTGTTGTAGTCGATACGATATTGAGAATCACCAATAGTGATTAAAGCAAAATTTTCGTTGTCAAATACATTGATGTCTTTGTCTGCTAACTCATCTATCTGACGAAGGAAATCTAAAAGGGCTGCAGGCGTAAATAATGTTTCATTATCCATTTATATCATCTCCTTAAAAAGAACTCCTACATTAATCTTTATTATAGAATAAGATATTCATTTCATATTCTACAATAGCATTAATGATGTCTTCAAAATCTGCTTCATCACCAGGTAACTGAGAGTCTGCACACCAATCAATATCATAATCAGCAACAGATTTCTTAATCTTCTGAGCTAATTCGGATTCATAATCGTATAATAAATCATACGCTTCTTTTTTCAATTGTTTAGCGACTTTGTCCTTAATAGAATCCATATCGTTGCTTGCTGATACTCTCTTCTTGCCGCTAACTTTTGTAGAAGCATCTAAGAAGAAATCTTCGAGTTCTTGCTGGCTTGGATTCATTCCACCCGATGTTCTAGGAGCAACAGGTTCAGTTATGATTTCTTCAGGCATCTCTGAAAGTTCCGGCTGTGTACCATATTGATACTTTCCTTTTCTCTGCTTGAGATAATCGTAGCATTCGTAAACATCTGCAACAGTGATACCTGAATGCATATAATCAACTTCTTCAGCATCATTATTTCTCTTCCAATCAGTAGAAGGAATACCATAATCTTCAAAGTAGATTTTTACAACTTGCTTTGCTTTATCTGCGAACCAATTACGAATATCTGCTTCAGATTTTCCGCGGAAACCGCTTTGCCAATCTGTATCATCTACTTCTAAGTCAGTACCGTTGACATCTGCATATCCCCAGTACTTACCCATGCGACCGCTATTCTCCCAGATGCCGTCTGAAAGTTGCCCTAATACGCTATCAACAACTTCTGCTCTCATCTTGTTTCCTAATGGAATAGTAATCATATTTGTATCTCCTTTGCTAATTATTCAATACACTTTGTATATTCTTCATCAAATTCCCAAAAGAGTGGAGTGACATATTTTTGTAAATCACTCGGCTTCTTAATCTTTCTCATATCATAAGTAGTTCTGATAGTGAATTCAAAATCATCTACTTTACAATCTACTTCAATTGTTTTAGAATCCTCATCGATGTATGCTCTCAAATCAATGATATCATCCATCTGAAATGAATATGATTCTTCATGTCTTAACCTATCTTCAAGAGGGATTTCAATATATTCTATTTCATCATCACGAGTGAAGAAATCATCGTTTTCAAGGAAAGACTGTGCTTTTATTTCTTCTTGCGATTTTACCCAATCTTGAATTCTCTTAGACGCAGTGATTTTTTGATTCTTACGTATCTTCATCTTTATACTCCTTATGTTGTCCAAACATTCCAAACTTCCTCGGGATATTGAGGAGGATATATAAATCTTAATCCATTAAGTTGCTCAAGTCCTCCTAACTGTAATTTCCAAATTATCTGAGCAACTTGATTAGTTCCTACACGAATTATATTCTTCTGCACTTCTTGTCTATTTTCTGATTTACTCATATCTTTCCAAGAAGCAATCGTATATACTACACTTATGATAGAATGTTCCGCAGGGGCTGTATTAAATATGATGCTATTATTAGATAACGAATAAGTATCTGTTGGTTGCGACTCTCCATCTATTGCTACAAATGTAATTGCAATAGCAGATTTTGTGAGTTCAAACTCTGTAGTAGCCCCATCTCCTGTGAAGCTATCTTCTACTTCTATGCCTGTACTATCATCGTCTGTTGGCATTATTCTATAACCGGCAAGGAGACCGTTATCTCCACTGTTATTCCAATATGCCTTTGACCAAAGGCCGGCCTCTGTGATATAGATATAATCGTTGTTACCTCTATATTGCTTTAATGAGCCTGTCGAAACAAATGCTGAATAGATAACATCGAGTGTATTTGGAATCTCTGACTGAACCTCAGGAACAATATTTCTATAAGTTATCTGACTTCTTAAAGAATCCATTTCAAGGACTTCACAATTAACTGCTTCTTGGCTTTCAACTGTATAAATAGCAGCAATTCTTCCAACATATGTATCACCGTTAAGTAAATAAAGTATGGTTGAAGCTGTATAATAAGCTATTTCAATCTCATCTCCAACATCAGGAGCATTACCTAATGTAACTGTATTATTACTATCATCATAAGTATAAGCTACTTCGACGTCATTTACTGCTACTGTTATGATAGTTCTTGCTTTAAAGCCCAATGTAAATTCAACAGTGGCACCATCTCCAGTAAATTTTTCAGTTAGGCTATTGAATGTTTCGTAATCATTGACAGATAATAGCATTCTAGTAACAGATGAATCATGTAAGTTTTGGTTGATTACACCTTCAGGATATACAGTTACTGAGGTAATATCAAGAGGAGCATTACTTAACTCGTAATAGATTTGACCTGCGTCATAGAAGTCCTGAGTAAGTTTAGCAGGTTTATCAGAATAAGGATAACCTAAACCAAACCATTCACGGTTGTTGTTAGTATTACTATCGTAGCCGTCTGCACCAAATCCGGGTGCTTGATTGATGTATTCTTCAAATCTTAATTGAGCATTTAACTCTTTCTCTTCGGCAGTTGCACTTGCAGGAGCTACAGGAGTATAACCTATTCCTGCAGGGACTGTTATTTCTTCCTCATCAACTTCTATAGTTTCCGAATCTTGCGAAGTCAAACCCATTGTGCCTAATGAGATATACTGTGGCACCCACATAGATAAAGTGTCTGAACCTTGATTCAATACACCATCGCCCATTAAGTAATGAGCGATTCCGGTCAGCAAGGAATTAGTAGCAGCATTATGACCTATGTGTTCTTGAACTACTTTTCCAGTAGGTTCATCAATAACACGAATGGTTACATTCTGCTTTACATCAAGTCTTTTGATTATGTCTAATGGGTTGGTTGTAGACATTTGATATCTCCGAAAATTTTAATCCTCAACAAAATTTACTGTATAAAAGACAACCTCTTTACCAGTATTTGATGCCTTTTCAAGCAACTCACACTCAATATTGTATTGTTGCTCACTTTCAAGTGCATAATTACCATTAGCAGTATAAGGTTTGTCAAACTCTAAAGTAGTACCATCATCAAATTCTGCAATAGCTTCCCAGTGAGCAGATTTATAAGAAGATGCCCTTACATAATTACTGGGATATTTAGTAAATGTTCTCTTTGCCACAGGAAGTTTCTCCTTATAATAACTTATCTAATGCGCTCAGTTTGGTATTCCATAATTTCCCAGTCATCGCTGTCCGAATCATCAATAAAATTCCCGCCGTCGGTCTTTTCGGCTATCTCGTTAGCTTCATAGGCATCTTCTGCCTCGACATCAAGATAACAATAGGTAGTCATTTTTGCCCAAACTCTGTAAATTGCCATAGGAAATTTCTCCTTATAATAAAATTATCTGTAAGTATAAAAGGTTTACGGTATCTCAGATGTAGTCGAATCCTCATCATGATAGAAACTCTCTGTTGTCCTATAAGAATTTACTCCAGAAACAGTAAGGTTATAAGTATCAGGTGCTACCTCCCCCTCTTGTAGCGGAGTGCTTTTATTATCTATTCTTCTGTGGAGATTGGGATATGTATAACCTGAAGATGAATATTCAATTACAATATGTGATTCATTAGCAGGAGCAGCGGTTACAAATGTAACTTTCAGATTACTTTTGTCTAATTTATAATCAGTTGAAGAAACAACAACTCCATCAACTGTGACTTCAGTTATACTAATAGCATTTGTAGATAAATCAAAAGTTACTTTGGTGCCATCACCTATGAACTTATCCTTCACTTCGTGAATTTCTGATTCTTTTGCAATCTCTTCTGGAGTTGCTGGTTTAGCAGGACCTTGTGCCATTTTGTAATCGTCTATACTCATAGTGAAGTTTTGCTCCTTTATTCAGAGTATGTTATAGAAACCAATGAATGAGTTCCGATAGCAAAATAAGATTTATTACCGCTAAGATATTTAGTATCGCCAAAACCTACTGTAGTGCAATCATAAATATCGGTAGAAGTGAATACTTTAATAGAACCGCTTACGAAGCTACTATTTGGAATATAATCCAAATACCCAGGTCTAGCTTCATATGAAAACCTAGAGGATTTTGTTACAGAATTAGTACCATCTGCATCATACAAAGAAGCATTATCAATGATATTAGGTCCAGAATAACCTCCCCATTTCCACTTTGTAACTCCGCCCTCGGTTACTCTAATCCTCATTATGCCGACACCGCTTGCATCTTTAAAATCTGAAGCATTATAAGGGCTAATCCACAAGATAAATATATTCTGGTCAGTATATATTGTGTATCGGTGCTGTCTATCTATTGAATCTTCTACATAAGATGTCCTAAATTTGTGAGTTGAGTTCCATGTAGATGCTCTATATTCAATGCAGGTATCATACGAATAAGTGTCTATATTTTTAGACATAATATAATTACCGCCACACAATAATCCAAAATTATATCCAGAAGATGCGGAATATTGATTATAATAAGAATCGGTCGGAAAAATCTGTACTCGGAGAATTACTCCATCAGCAAGATTAAAGTCAGCATTAGTATATTTATTTTTAGTAATCCCCCAATCAGATGTTGATGCATCAGTAATTGTTATATAATCACCAGTCCCACTATCCCATTTAGTGATGTCGCAAGTAATACCTTCCCAAAGCCCTTTAATTTTATTGTAGGTAGCGGCAAAGAAATCACTCTCACTCCCGGTGGTTCGAACTACATCAGTAGAAAATGTTCCCATAGTTATCTCCTTTAATCTATCGCAATAAGTGTATGTGGTCCAATAGCAAAATAATTATCTGACTGAATTGCTACGGAACTTCCTATTGTAACTGTACTGCAATTAACAAAATCTTCTAACCTAAATTGCTCTTGCCCAGCATTGACGAATGAAACATGCGTAACATATTCTAAATACCCTGGTGCTGCTGCATAGTTAAAAAGAGAGGTTGCAGTATATGCAACAGACGCATCTCCTCCTTTATAAAGAGGTGCAAGCTCGAAATTAGGTGAACCATATCCGCCACAATACTTATAACTGTCTGAATCAGTTATAAATGCAACAACTGCACTGGTGTCAGATATTGATGTTTTGTTATATGAACCTAACCACAGGAAAATATAGCCTGCATCAGCATCAACTACGGAAGCCATATAAAATTTTCTCATTGCATCATTACCATAATAAGTATTACTTTCGATATAGGATATACTTGCAGATGCTTTAGTTTCACCGCTTACTATGATATAGCAATTATAATAGTTGGTATTGTAGCTTAATTTATTTGCTCGGGTTAATCTGATTACAAGCCCCGGAAAATCAGAAGATGAAAATCCGAATGTAGGAGTATTTCCGCTTGATGCAAATTGAGTATCTACATCAGTATCACAAGAAAATGAATTATCTAACCCTAATATACGAGCAGATATTGCACTAATAAATGCCTTTTCTACTCCAGAATTCTCTACAAGGCCTTTCACTATCGTAGCCATAAAACCTCCTTATACTACTTCATCCCACTTCTCTGAATCAAAAGGTTCAGGAGTAGTAACTGCCAATATACATACATACAAGGTATCATTATAGAATACATAATCTCCGACTTCGTAAGTTAATTGGTCACTGTAAACTAGCTGAGCACTTTGGATTTGAACTTCTTGGACATTGGGATTAGTTACATTTACACTAACACTAGAATATCCATCAGCACTATCAGAACTTGCATTATAAGTTCCGTTCTCTGTTATACTTTTTGTAACAAGAGTTGGTTGGCTACCGCCACCGGTTCTATACCAAGCCATTATGATACCCTCACTTTCACTTCAACATCATTTGCTTGTGCCTCAAATGTAAGAACAATTTGCCCTGAAGTAACTGCCTGATTAGTAGGGCTAACCCCGAAAGTATCTGTATATACATCTATTGTACTATCGGTAGTTATTTTTGCATTTGCTATTGTCAAAGAAGTTTCTCCTGCTTCTAATGTACCAGTGAAGTCATACCAAGTTCCTTCGCCATCGGCAAATTTGATACCTACTATCTCTTTGAGTTGCGTCCCATTTTCTACTGTTTTTATAGTTACTTCATCCGTTGCCGAGAAACTCCCTATCAATCTACGACTAACATTTCCAAATGACAAATTACCTAATAATAAATCGTCATCCAATAATATATTTCTGGTTTCAAATGCTGTGGAAGTGTAATGTGTACCATCTGTGTTATAACACTTTACAATAAGCAAATCATAATCGGTATAATGTCCGTCTAATTGAACTGCCCCAGTCGAACCAGCCGTACCTGAATAGATAGTATTAACAACCGCATTTACAGGAGTTCCCCCTGTATAACAAATGTCATTTAACATTAACCTTCCCATAATCTTATCTCCTTATTTATGAACTTGTTTTGGTGTAACGGACAGTAATCAGATATGAACGATGAGCGTCTGGGGAAAACTCGCTGGTAGAACATCTAACATATATTTTGGTAGCAGTTACTACCCAACCTATTGGAAAAACTGTACCTGCCGAAATACCATTTGTAGCCGTTACCCATGTACCATTTTCAAAATCTGTGTAAGCTGATTCTACAAATTTTACACTACCGATACCAGATATATTATGCACTAATTGCGAAGTGCTTTCGCTATTAGTGAGTTTCTTATTATTAAAGTATAAGGTCTGTTCATATAAAGTAGAGCCATCGTACCAAGTGCCTACAACTTGCTCACTTGTAGAATAATGACGAGCCGGAACACCTTGCGGAGTCCAAGTTCCTGAACCGGCTGTATCGGTTGTTTTGGTGTAACGGAAAGTGATTATTACAGCATCACAATTCCAACCTCCGCCAATTCTCCAACTTACCCCAGTAGAACTTACATCAAATACCGATGCCCACCAAGAGGAGTTAGTACCCTCAAAACCCTGGATAGTTTCACCGTAGGCAGTTCTTAATGCATGCCAACCATTTACAAATATATGGTCAACATTTGCAATATTATGTGCAACAAAATCTTGTCTACCGCTTGGATTAGGGAAACTAATAGTCTTTTCGTACAACGGTTTACCGTCAATCCAAACACCAATCTCCCTTTCGGTTTCGGAATAGATAACAGGCTGAAATTGTGAATCATCTCCATTAACATCAGTAAGGAAATACATAGTTCCGTCTGTCTTTTGTTCAGGGGTAAGTGCCATATACTCATCATAGGTGAGTTCTTGGTAATTGGTGTTACCACCTCCACCGCCGCTAACTACTTTGCCGTTTACATATAAAGCCATAATCTATCTCTCCTTTATGCACTTGCTTTGGTGTATCTAACAGTTACATAACAAGTACCTGAATATCCTGTTATGCAACCGCCAATATGGTATTTGTTATCAGTAGAATTAAAATCGACATTGGTGAAAGCATTATAAGCATTTGTAAGGTAAAAATTCAGTCCTCTGCGATTTACACCGCATAAGAAGAATCCATCGGCTATATACATAATTGCCGTACTGTCTAATCCTGCGATATCAAGTGTATAATCAAAATTAGTGCCACTTGTTGCAGGGAAAGTTACAGTTCTTTCATAGACCGTACTTCCGTCTATCCAAGTGCCAATAACATGCTCGGTTGTAGAATAATGAACTGCAGGAACTCCCTGCGGTGTCCAAGTCCCCGAACCTGCCGTATCGGTTGTTTTAGTATAGCGGATAGTTACCTCAACATCTGCGGTATCGCCGTTCCAAGTGGAACAATAAAACCTAACATAACCCGAAGATGTAACCGAAACACACAAATACTGTCCGATTCCTGTTTGTTGTCCGTTATACTGTATTGTTACTGCTCCGTCTGTACTAACAAGAGTATCAATGTCACTTATCTGTTCTATATTCTGCCAATCACTTGTACTAATTGTAATATTGTTCACAAGAAAGGTCTTTTGATATAGTGGTTTTCCGTCAATCCAAACACCGATTTCTCGTTCAGTTTCAGAATAGATAACTGGTTGAAACTCATTATCGGGAGTGCTGGTAGCATCGGTTACATTTATGATACCTACTTTTTCATCAGCAGATAATTGTTCAAACTCTAATGCTGTCATTTCACGGACAACATTAACCTCGGTTATCTGGTCTGTATTATTATCTATGGAGTATGCCCCCTTAAACTGAAGGTCGGCTCTTTGTGTAAGGCTTGTACCTTCGTCGTCAAGAATGGTATGACCTCCGCCTCCGCCACCTCCAGCGTCCAGAGCAATCGTAGCATCCGATGATTGATTAAGGGTAATCGAACCCTTGGTTGTTCCTCCTTGAGTAAATGTTATCGTGGCGTCATTTACTGTTGGAATATTAGGTTTACTTGAAAGGTCATTATAACTACCGCTTGTAGCAACTGTTGCCAGTGTTGGTTTATTTAATATCTGGGAAACACCACTACTACTGTTCCAATCTGAATTTACCTGAGCCGCAGGAATTGTAGGCTTATTGAGGATTTGAGCTACACCACTAACAGCATCCCAATCTGAATTTACTTGTGCTGCCGGAATTGTAGGCGGATTAAGTAAATCGCCATAATCACCACTCGTTGCTACGGCTGCTAAACTCGCTACTGTTGCATAATCAGAAGCATCGGAAAGCTCCGCAACCGTAGTAGGTACGGTTATATCGATAGTTTCATTAGAAGATGCATTAGCCGTAAATGAACCTATCTCGGTACTGTTTACTTGTATCGATAATGTAGCGTCATTTACAGTCGGGATATCCCCTGCTACTTCGTTGATTGCACCTACCAGAGTTTTATCAGTAGTATCGAGGTCATTAGTAAATTCAGTAGTGATTGCCACATGCTCCGCAACATCTCCGATAGTAGCCTTTACCGAAGTATAGGTACTATCCTGATTATCATTAGATACTTCCACAAGGTCAGTATCGTGCATTGTAGCGATAGCATTTAAGTCAGATATTTTCTTTGATGTACCCGGCATAACTATTCTCCTTTATTCTTCTTGCTCCAATATTCTATCTGAGCCGTCTTCCGTTATTCTTTGGTCACCATTTTCTGTTATTAAAGGTATTCCGAATAAGTATCTCTCTATTGCTTCTATTCTATCAGCAAGTGAAGTCAACTCACTATTGATTTTGCTTGAACTCCAAGTCTTATCTAATGCAATATCATTATCATCAATAACTGCTCCGCCACCACCATTAGGTGCATAAAGTTCAGTCGTAACGCCATCTACCTCGATATCGGCAATATGAGTTCCTGTATCTTGTATCTGCGTTACTTGGACAGAAGAACCTGCGGAAGGGACTAAAATCTCCGTATCCGTGCCGTCTATTGTTATAGTAGCAACTTTTGTTCCTGTCGATAAAGTATCGTCAATAGATACTGAAGTCGGTGTAGGTGCATATAAATCAGTAGAAGTACCATCTACATCAATTTCTGCTACCTTTGTACCAGATTGCTGTGTTTGGGTTACTGTTACTGAACCTACCGCATTAGGTGTATAGAGATGAGAAGTGGTACCATCTACAGTGATATCTGCGATATTGACACCGGACTGCACTACCGGCTCAACTACAACAGTAGAACCGCCACCGCCTCCGTTAGGAGAATAAATATCAGTAGTTGTTCCGTCAATTGTAATCTCTGCTATCTTTGTACCAGTAGACTGAACTTGTGTAACAGATACTTCGCTACCTAATTCGGAATATAATTCATTAATAGCTGCCGCTATACTCTGCGAAGATGTTGATAAGGTAGTACCTGTTGTCAAATCTCCGGCAATTACAAGATTACCAGACCAATCAAGTGTTAAAGCATTAGACCTAGTTACAACTCCGCCGTCGTCTTCACCATTACCAATAATAACTGCTTTATTAGCATCTGCTACATTATATTTACCGCCTACATGCTGATAATTACCAATTGCAATATTGTAGTAACCTTCAACATGAGTACCTTCGATAGAATCGATAGGCTCCCACATAGCAGCAACTGTTCCAGTTACTTTAGCAACATTTCCTGAACCACTCTTAGATTCTGATTCAGGATTAAGTAAGTAGTACCCATTAGAAGTTGTTGTTTTGAATGGAGTTAATAATGAAGTTATACGAGACCATTTATTATTTTCTAATGGAGATTGACCTGTAGGAACATCGTTAGTGGCATAATAATATCGAGTTATTTGCTGACCATATGCATTTGAAACTACAAACTTAACTACATCCCCAGTTACATATGTTGTCGAAGCACTCCAAGTTGATGGTGATATTATCTGGACCGCATTGCTTGCCTGTATTTGACCAGGAGCAGTTATACACCTATATATGAATGGTCTAGTTGTTTCATTTTGATAATCAGGATTATATAATGCATTAGGTCCTACAATATCACCTACTGCATAGGTTGTTCCAAATACAAATGGACTAATATTCTCAGAAACTCCAAGGAAGTTATGAGAACCTTCTGCGTGGACAGCAAAGCCAGTAACATCATTATGTTTACCTTCTACATGAGAACCGAGGGCATAAATATTATTCCCGCCGCCTTCGGCATGAGTTTTTGCACCGTGAATTTTGTTACCTGCGCCCTCTACGTGAGACTCTTCGCCAGATAGATTATTTCCTGCACCTTCTACATGTGCTTGGACACCATAATTAGCGTTACCGGCGCCTTCTGTATGGGTTATATTAGAATTAGGAAGTGTACTATTTCCTGCACCTTCTACATGAGAACTATATCCTACATTGTAGTTTCCCGCACCTTCTGTATGACCGTGGTCACCGCCAGTTACGTTACCGCTACCTTCTGCATGAGATTCTCTTCCGAATCCAAGGTTTCCGCTACCCTCTACATGAGTAGCTTCACCATAAGCTAAACCACGGGTACCTTCTATGTGAGAAGCATCACCTTGTGCAATAGTTCCGCTACCTTCTGCATGAGAACCTACACCACTTGCAGTAACTGGCCCACCAAATGAGGTTGTACCTTCTGCATGAGAAGCAAGGCCTGAAGCAATACTGCTGTGACCTTCTGCATGAGCACCTGGACCTGAAGATGTAGTACTTATACCCTCAGCATGAGAGTAATCACCACTAGCAGTGCTTTCATTATACTCATCCATCTGGTTGAATAATTCTGCAGCAATACCAGTACCAGCTTTAATTGAAGGAAGTCCCCCACCGCCTCCACCACCATGGTCGTCTACATATTTCTTTGTAGCAACATCCATTCCTGCGAGAGGAGCTAAGCCAACAGTAATTCTACCAGCAACATATTCATTACCATTCCAATCTAATGTTCTTACATTAGACCTGGCATTATCGCTAGTACCATTACCGACTATTTCTACATAAGTACCATGACCAGTACCACCCGATGGCGGAATATCTGCAATATTATATTTACCAAATACATGCTGGTCTCTACTTGCAGCAATTGTATATTCACCTTCGGCGTGGCTTGCTTCTTGCAGAGCTTGTGTATTTTCACCTTCGGCATGAGAACCATAACCAGATGATATAGTACTTATGCCTTCTGCATGTGCATCTGTACCTGAAGCAGTTGTGTAATAGCCTTCAGCATGAGATACTTGACCAGATGCAGTTGTATGCTGTCCTTCTGCGTGGGAGTAAGAATTGCTAGCTACACATGCTTGTCCCTCAGCATGAGCATCAAAACCCGAAGCTGTTGTATGCTCACCTTCGGCATGTGAGTTATCTCCGGAAGCAGTAGTAGAATTGCCCTCTGCGTGGGCATATGTACCTTGAGCTTGAGAATATAAACCCTCAGAATGTGAAGCAACACCTATTGCTTTTGTGGAATTACCTTCTGCATGGGCACCGTCACTACCAGAAGCTATAGAAGATTGACCTTCTGCGTGAGCGTAATAGTTTGTAGCTTGAGTATAGTTACCTTCTGCATGGGAATAATCTCCCGATGCCGTAGTCATATTACCTTCTGCATGAGAACGATTACCTGATGCGACAGTGGAACCGCCTTCTGCGTGAGCCGAAGGTCCTGTTGCTTTTGTATTATCGCCTTCTGCGTGAGATTGAGAATTACTTGCAACAGTTTTATTACCTTCAGCATGGGCACTATCACCTGATGCTTGAGTAGACGTACCTTCTGCATGAGCTGCTTGGTTAGAGGCTACAGTAACAGTTCCCTCTGAATGGGAATAATGCCCCGTTGCTTGAGTAGATTCACCTTCTGCATGAGCTTGCCACCCTGAAGCAAGAGTATCACGACCTTCTGCATGGGCGCTGGTATTTGTAGTTGTAGTATCTTCACCTTCTGCATGAGATAGATTCCCAAGAGCTAAACCCGTACCCTCAGAATGCGAATGACCGCCTATTGCTTTAGACTGGCCTTCTGCATGGCTTCGATTACCAAAAGCAAGGCTATCTCCACCTTCGGCATGGGCTTGATATCCTATAGCATAATTGCTATGATGAGTACTCCAAGCATAATCATTGAAAACTTCACCTAAGTTTCCAAAGTAAGGTGCACCTACTGTGTAATATATATAAGCACTACTATCATTTATAGAACTATCGCCGTCTTTAACATATAAGACATCTACTGTTCTCTTATAGATATTAGTAGCAGTACGTCCGTCACCGAAAGAAATAGGACATTCTACATAATCTTCGGTAGTTAAGCCTTTATATGATTTAAGGACTAAACTAGAATCAGTGATATCTATATACTCATAAGTAGCAGAAATTGTCGTTCCTACAGAAGGTGCAACTGAGAATACTACATTATTTCCTGACCACTGACCAGAATAATAAGAAGGAGATGTGCTTATTACACCTGGGGTGTAGACATCATGGGCAACTGTAAATGTTGTAGTTGTTCCATCTCCAGTAAAAGTTTCAGTAACAGTAACTTTAAATGATTTATCAGGCTTACTTATAAGAACATAGGCTGTATTAGTATTAGTAGAATCTTGTTTTACAAAGAATGAGGCAGATTCAGTTCCAGTTACAGTTATCTTTCCTAATGAAAATCCCTTACTCCGACCAGTTGTTCCTCCATTATTAGTATATACATGATTTCCATCTACAACTGTTTGTGTATCTCTCCAAGCATCCTTTCTTTCTGAAGATATGTAATCAGAACTAAGTCCTGCTTGTAGATAAGTAGGACTTTTCCTACCTACTTCTGCATTGATACTGCGTGCACGGTCGTTAATACCTTGATAATTTATTTCTAGTGGGGTTCCTTCTGGTACATAATCACGACAAATTACTGTAACTACCTTTGTATCAGAATCATATCGGAAGTCAAAATAAGAACCTCTAGGTGGATTACAAGCTATTCGTATAGAATCTGAAGTCGTAGGATAGGATAATTGACATTCAGTATAAGATATTCCGGTGCTTTCGTCATACGCCGCAGTAGTAAAATTCTCAGTTACCGCTGAACTGAAGTATACACCTACACCCGGGAAGTACTCAATCCCATTATCTGTAGATAGTACACCCGTTTCGCTATTAATATGTAAGCCTTCGCCAACTTTAATACCACCCAATGTATCAGCAGAAGCAATAGGTAAGGTATAATCTCCGGCAATAGAGTAGATGGTACCATCAATACTAACAGTAACTAATGGTGGATATGAGGGAGTACCTCCGCCACTACTTTGTTCAGGAATTAATTCTGAGCCGGATTCAATAAGAATTATATGACCATCTTCTGTTATTAAAGCACCAGAAGGGTCAGGCGGATTAGGAATAACTGTTGAGCCGCCAGATAAAGCATAGATTGTATTATCAATCTTAACTTTATTTAATGTTTGAGTAGGTGTTTCAGGCGGATTAGGATATACAATTATCTCGTTGATGGCAGGGACAATATATTTTGCTTTTGTGTCTAATTGCACAAAATGAGTAGCAAGTCCGCCATAACGCAATATAGTATCGACGTAATTCTTATCGCCGATAGTATTCAAATCAGGTTTAGTTAACTTTTGGGCATTATCAAGAGCAGGTAACTTACGTCTATCTTTCACTTGTTACCTCCTCTCATGTATCCATTGGTTCTCCTGCTTGTGTCATTATTCCATCTACTTTAGGAACAGGAGCGTTATAATGTTGTTCTTTACCCTTGTCAAGAGTATCAACAGGAAGATACCCGATTTCGTTGACAATATCTTGTCCAATAGGCTCCCCTTCAGGATGTTCATCTGTAGGAGGTGTCCTATAACTCGCTAAGTCAACTGTTCTATTATATCTAAGGTTATACTTTGGGTCATTTACATCAACTTCGGTCATTTCATCGACAGTAGGACTTACTCCTAAACTGAATATTGGTTCGCTAAATAACGACTTAACAATATGTTCATTATTAGCCATCTGAAGTGAATTCAAGGCCCTGTAACCTGCATTAATTGTAGGCTGAGATTCTGCTTCAGAATTTCTTGCATATACAGGTTGTCTCTTATCATGAGTATTTATTATTTCAGGAGCAGACTCATGTTTCATTCTCTGCATCCTTGCATAATCATTCCTTGTATAATGGCCAACTTTTGTAGGGCCGATGATTCCAGTAGCGTCTCCGGCTTTTGCAAGTCTTGCGTCTACTGAAATTCTTGTTAAAGAATCAATCCTAACACCTGCATACTGAAAACAATACATTCCAAGCGGCCTAACATATTCAATACAAGTATCTATCGGCTTCTCATCTGTAAAATATATTACATTAATATAGCCCATATCTGTATTAGATTCAACATACACTGAGTTATTAGGAATTGAGGTATCTTCTAATCTATCAAAAAGGATATCATTCTCTTCTCCATAGGCATTTATATCTTTTTGTTTGAGATTAACCTCTGCGGCTAATGTAACTCCAAGGTTACTTCCTTTATACTTTATCATAGACATAAAGTATAACATAACAAAGCGATTAAATGCTTTGCATAATCCTGCTCTATCATCATATTTGTATCCCATTGTATCGCCAAGCATCCAAAGTAGATGACTAGGACAACGAAGAGGGTCATATAAATCTGCAGTATTTTCTATATCAAACTGTAATCTAGTCAAAGCATATTCAAACCACTTTATGAAAAAGCGGAAATCTGCAGAAGATTTGTATATAGAAGGAACTGAGATATCGCTTATTTTCATATTATATTAATCAGAAGCCTAACTTAGCATTCATTTCTTTCTTAAATTGACGATATTCAGGAACTTCGCTTGACATGCTGATTCCTAAAGAATCAATCTGGCCATAATCAAATATTTGACCGGGGTCTTCCATTATATCATCATATGACATATTTGTAGAATTAAGCTCAGCAACCATGTCAGATAAGCTATTATAAGATACAAAATCATCTTCAAATGATGTATATCTTACGTAATCGCCTTTAATTCGACACTTTGCTCCGTATTCTTTGCATTCTTTAATTGCAGATTTAATATCATCGATAGATATCCGACTATTGTCTGAACTTGCTCTTACATAACTTTGAGGATAAACTCTGTTTGTTCTTTTCATGTTTGTGTCTCCTTTATCTTATTTTTTTTCAAAAATTCTATTGCTTTCTCTAGACTGATATATCACTGATTTTCATAGATTAGTGATTCATATAGATATAATATGTATGAACTTCAGGGCCCCAATCGGAACCTGTATCTTCTGTTGCATAACTTTCGTTCTTAACAACGCTGAAGTTATCTTTTACAAGCCAATCGGCTCTGATATGGTCATGTTTCCAATCGCCTTCAATTAAGAATGATATGACAGCAATTTCAGGAATAGGTTCATAACGCTTATAGTTATATAACTCTACATGACTTATTCTATTCTCATTTAATAATGCTTCAACATCATCTGCTAATTGAATGATGTCATCCATGCTACCAGAACTTGATTTTATATACTTTTTCATAATATCACCCTTAAGCAAATGCTACATTTATAATTATGCAACTACCAGATGCATAAGCCTCATATACTGCAAAATCTTTAATTGTAAGGTCATCACTCAGAAAGTAATCAGCATCAATTTCATTGCCTGCATAAAGTTCCCCAACATTTCCCCTAAATAATACGGTTCCATCAAGGGATTTAATGATAATATTATCACTAAGTTGAGATAAGAAATCCACTAAATTCATCATGTTATATTTCTCCTTTTATTTTGTTAAACATTCTGGTGCAATTCTTATTGCTTGACCTGCATTATCAGGCTCATTGTATCTTGCAAATGAGATGTAATTAAAGCATTCTACATCACAATTACTCCACTTGATTACAGGATTACTAGGGCTACCTGCGTCAAAGTATATTATTCTTTCGTCGCAATTCTGTATTACCTTGACAATTTCCATTATTGTAGGCTTGAGATTGAATCCTCTATTAGCCGGAGCAAAGTAAATTGCTAATGCTTCTTTAGCCTTGTTGATAATTGTCTTGCCAACATCTTCTGTTACAGGCCTATTTGTGAATATCTGACCCACTACATAGAAGTCAAATACTCTACAAGAACTAAATTGCATATCTACAGACATCGCTTGTAGCGGCCTGAAATCTGCAATTATATTATCGATAAACATTTGCGGTGGCTTATATCTAGTAAATGAAGAATCATTGCTAGTTTGTGCCAAATCAACTTGACCTTGTCCCCAAATATCATCCTTGAAGTCATTGTGAATTGCAAAGCAAACTGCTGTGTTTGTTTTAAAATTGACTTCAAAAGGCATACTATTCCTTTTATAGAGTTGAATCAATTCATCACTAAGGATGTTTCTCCAATCTAAGGACTGTAAGTTTCCTTTTGGGAATTCTCTAGTAGTTATATACATCTTTGACTTCTGGCTACTAGTTAAGTTCTTGTCTTTGTATATTGCTAAGTTGATTTCAAGCGCCTTTTGACAGTCAATAACTACTCCGCAATCTACTCCGGCTTCCCTCTTAAGGAAACGAGTATAATCAGGAAGAGTTACAAGACTGTCCCAGGTATTGATTGAATTCCTGCTATTGTGATATGCTTCTTTTGCAGTTTCAGGAGATTTACCAGTTACTGCATAAGTATGGGGTAACTCTACTGTATTGGAAAGATTAGAAATCAAAATCTCACTAGGTTCATAAGCAGGATTATTTGTCTTGGCAAAGATAAGATTTTCTAATACATCAGTACCTACACAACCGATTACACCTGAACAGTCTATCCAATAGATAGTTAACACATATCCCTTATAATTAGATAACTGATTAAGGTAATTAGAAATAGTTATATGTGCATTTGAGTAATTGTCATAAGTTACGCAATATCTGGGCTCTGCTGTATTGAACTCTGCAACATTAGCAACCTGAATCCATTGAGTCTTATCAAAAGACGAGGCAGATAACGAAGTTTTACCTTTAATCCAAACTGCTGTTGTATCAACATGCTGAGAAGGCAATGTTATGATATAATTACTTTTAATTACTTCATCAACTGAAATAGAATAACTTCTAAGTTCGCCTTCAATTGCTACTCTAGTTACTGATTTACCTGACTCTAAAGTTACTTTATCAGATTCTGCAAATACATCAATATAGTCAGTCAGAACACTTCGTCTGCTTCTACTCTCTGTATCTCCGTAACTACTTGTCATCGGAAGAATGTTGTAGTTGATAACTCTAGCAGTATTTGTAATATCTGTATAAGCATTAAGTGTGCAGAAGTTTGCTCCATTGAATCCAAAATCAAGATTCATTGTATCTGAAGTATTATTTGTGAATGTAACTTCTGTTCTTGCTGCTGTATAGAAACCTAAATCATATCCGATAAGGCCAAAAATCTTTTCTGCATCTTTTCTCTGTAAAACAGACGGTGCGAAGAGCTCGTTGGCTAGATAATCTTGGTTGACAGACAAACAATCTGCAGCAGAAGCAAGTAATTTGCCTAATACAACACCCGGGTCTGCGTCAGCTTCCGGCTTCCACACATCAGTGAGTTTCGGAACTAATGCCCAAAACTCTTCCATCAGACTTTGATAATCTCTACTTGCGTAATTAATCAGACCATGGTTTGCTTCTGATTCTGCCATCTATATTTCTCCTAATTAGAATTCGTCATCGAAATCTTCTTCACTCTCATCATAGAAATTATTGGAGGTTTCTACATTAAGAGTTATTTCCCAAGCCTTCTCGGGTGGGTCAATAGACATAACTTCTAAATCGCCAACATCCTCATAAAAGACATCACTTGCAGAACCTTTGTAGATTTCAGTCTCTGTAGTAAGGTCATAAAGTATCAAAGTGAAGCCATCATCAGTAAAAGTTTCAATAATATCTGATACCGTCATAATAAGAATCTCCTTTATGATTGTATAATTGATACAAGGTTATTTATCTGAAATTATCCACCCTTGAGCAGATATTGTCAGTTTATTTTGAGTAGCAGGAGTAGAATTCAAATCTAAGGTAACTTGCTTTCCAAATGTTGTCTGCATTGCTACTGTCATATTGATTTCATTTGCATTTGTAGCAGAATCTGCTGCATTTGTATCTCCTGTAAATAAAAGACCATCTGTAAACTGTGTCTGGTCAGCATAGACATCAGGCTCGTGTAATCTTAATTGATTTACGATTCTGTCCTTAATCAATGCTCTTTCATTTTCAGTATTATATTTCCATAAATGGCGCTTCAATCCAACACCAAAATCAGGATTATTATACAATTCTGCAGGCTCAGTTAAAATCAAGAGCCTAGAACGAGTTGTCACTGACTTTAAATCCTCGTCTACGGCAACCTGATTGCTTATGAGGTTGAACATATTAGGAAATGATAACGAGGTTGTTTCTGCCATATATTAATCTCCTGAATTTATTTAATGATAAAAGGTTGTAATTCTCATATATCAGAATTGTTTGTATATGAACCGCCTGTAAGGCCAAGTATTAAGAAAGAAGATGAAGTACTATCTAAACTAGATATTGCAACTACATCTCCTGCCTTCGGCAGGTACGGAAGTACTAAAGAAGGATACCAAGGAAGGTCTTCGTCTCTAGTATAATTTCTAACGGTCTTGCCCTTTGCATCTGATATGCGATAAGGCCCATGAATATTCGGAATTCTAGTTTGAACCATCAAACTACCGTCTCCTGAATATTTTGTCGCTTTAACATAACCAAAAATTATCATAATCTAGTATCCTATCCTATTTATATGATGTATGAAAGGTTATCAGATATAACTTCCATAATTAGTAATGAATGCAACATCCTCTAAGTACCAACCTTCCCATGCTTCTTTCATCCAAGAAGGAGTATGTGGGTAATCTACATCGTCCCCAGTTAAACTGCTCCCACCTTTCACACAAACGCCATTTTCAGTTTTAATTCTTTCCCACTCAACAATAGATATTCCTGATTTTCCGTAATCGTGACCCCATTCGTTCTTTGCATCTACACCTTTAGCGTCTGCTATTATTGCAGGAAAACTAACTTCGTTCTTAAGAGATATAACGACTACGCTGCCTACAGGGCCAAATTTTTCAGTCATCAATGCTACACAGTAGTATCCACCAATCTTAGCAATCCCTTTGTCACAAGGACGACCTTGTTGAATCCATATATCATATAATTGTCTCTGAGGAGTTCCGCTTTTCCAGTTCCTCCAATATGCTGTATAATAATCTGTTATGCCTGTTTGTTTAAGTTCAGGTGGAATGGTTACACTGTACTGAGCAGTAAGTAATTGTCCATTTATATTTGTTAAATCTCTAAGCTCTCCAATTATCTGTTTATTCGGAGGAATTATTACTAAACGTTCATAAATATCTTGAGCTTTGTGCTTTACATTTTCTACGTCTTCATTAGAACTAAAATAAGGATTATATGTTAATAAGAAAATCTCTGCACACTTCTGTGCAGTTTCAACATCAAGGGGCTGATACTTAAAAGCAGCAGCATATCCTGAAAATCTTTCAGTAATATTTGTTATTAAGAAATCTAATTGTCCTGATAGATTTGTTGACCAATCACTTACAGCGGACTTAAGTGCATCAAAATCTTGGTCATACCAATCACCAATTCCATGTAAAGTTACACTCTGAATAGTTTTGGCATGCTGTGTATTCAGTCCTGAATATTTCTCTAGGCATGCTACAATTCCAGTTGCACTTGAAGCACTATATCCAGCCTCTAATAATTTATCTATAGCGATTTTCTGTAACTGAGGTAATGCAGAAGTATCAACTTTTGTAGAATTTAATTGAGAAACTGTAGGAGCAAAACTATCGTATATATCGCCAAGGGCCGATGTATAGTTAATAACTGAAATTGCTATATTTGAACTGTTGTTAGATAAATTATATCCTGTGTCTAAATATCCGACTTGACGCAGAGTCATATCATGTCTATCGGTTCTAGTAGTATAAAGAGGTTCCAATTTCTGCTCATCTAATTCCTCTTGGCGAACGAATCTAGAAGTGGTTCCAGTTGACCTTGTAAATCTACCGCTTTCATCAGACTTAGGCAGATTTGGCAACCAGCTACGAGGACTATCAAAATGTGATGCATTTGAAAATACTTCTTTAGATGTTTCTTCCGTGTACCTAGATTCAATTTCGTTATCTTCAGGATTAATGTCAAATAATGAAGGGTCAAGCAATTCATCATCAATATTATTCACATCTTCGGGCTCAATGCACCATAAATAAAATACATTTTCAAAATTTTCCCAAGTTATCTGTTGGAGTTGTGAACGAGTTACATATAATCCACATCTATCAACTAATCCCCAACTATATATGAATTTATAATAGATTGAAACTATTTTATTATTCATATCAACAGAATTATTGAGATTAAGCGATAGCCATAATCCTAATTTAGGTGAGAATTGAGAAATGACATAATAAAGAGCCTTACATTCTGCATCGGCTTCTATCTCATTTCTTGCTCGGACATTAACATACAAAGCATAAGGAAGTCCTGCTGAATTACACTGCTCTACTTGATATGCTAATTTAGGATTCAAATATGTATGTTTAACATGGCTCACATCAAACAATTCTCCTGCATAAAACATCATAGCAGATATTCTTGCATTTCTTATTCTGTCGTAATCTAATTTAGGGTCATATTGACCTAATACAGTTGCAACAAAAGGCTTCATGTTCTCTGTAGATATTTCTACAGGCTGAAGTTCACCGGCTTCCTGCTGCTCATCTGTTCGCATGGAATTTGTTCTTGCATCAAATATTGAGGTCTCATTTGTGTCTTGTTCACACATATCTAATTGACCCCAACAGTCCCATCTAGATGAACCGTCTTTCCTAAATAGCGGGCCCATTACTACTCCGTAATCTTTGCCCTTTGCATCAATTACATAATCTTCGTGTGGGTTGCCATTAAGGTCAATAAATCTTCCAATGTATACACCTACATGTTCCTTTGTATGGCTTCCTGCTGACTTTGACCTAAATACTAACATACCTGGAATTCTAGGGAATTCATGTATGTTATCTCCTTTGTGTGTGCAAAAATCCCAATATTGTTTAGTTGCACCATGATATAGATTTGTACTTCGGACTTTAGGGCCATTTACATCATCACAACACACTGCGCCTATAAACAGGCCCGAACAATCATGTGTCTTTGCAGGAACATTATAATTAGGATTAGGATAAGTAGTAGAAGTAACTTCCCAATTATTCTGATATAATTTTCTTTTAGAAGATACCTCAAAATCTCCGCTAGCCCCTAATCTATAAGGTCTGCCTAACTGGGCTATCGCATATATACATAACCAACTATTTGTATTAGGCATGAGGCACCTCAAACATATTCACTTTACCAAATATTATAGGAGTAGGGTCTTGCTTATACAATTGCTGAGATAAGATTCTAACAGGAAATGAAGAAGATTCTGCATTGCAGTATTCTAATCTAACTAAGCCTTTTGTTGTATCTCCAATGTAGTTAGATAATGTTATATTGCTACCCACAGAAACATTCACTTTACTGAGGTTACAATATCTGAGCCAGAATTGTGAATTTACTTCTTGAGTAACTGACCATGTGTCAGTTTCAGGGTCGACTTCCGTTGCTAATATAACTCCGCTATAAATACTGTATACTTTATCACACTTGATGTAGCAGCCAGCATTTACTTGCTTTGTTCCGCAGAAGCCCCTATCTATAACAGAAGAATCTACCTGCTTGCCAGTTAGAATTGATAATACTTGATTCAATTATAACCTCCCTTAAGCAGATACATCTTCAAACGTCGGATACATAGTTCCAAAATCTACTTTATATGCAGATATTATATTATTTGATTTGCTGTATGACCTACTGCTTGAACCATTTGCTATAGTAATTCCTTGGGAAGATGCAACTTCGTTAGCAGAACTCATAACCAATCTCTGTACCTTGAGTGTGGTCGTAAATTGATTACTAATACTATGGTCAACAGAAACTACATTATAAATTCCAGTTACAGGTGAAATTGTATTTCCGGATACTACTAATAACGATACAGGTTGTGCTACTGTGTACTGATTAACATTACCAGGAATAGTTATCTTGAAATCTCCTGAGAACTGAGATGCTAAAGCATTTACATCATTGATAATATTGACTGTCTGATAAACATCTCCAAGAGTTGCCGACCAGCTATTTACTACTTTAGTATCTTGAACAATAGTGTTACCACTTCCGTCAACTGAAAATCCGATTTGAGCAAATTTCATATCTGTCATGTTGTATGCAACACCATTATACGAACCACTTAATGAAAGAATATTTGTATTAGCCGTACCATACTCAAGAGTATCTCCATTATGCATAGAAATCAGTCCTGCATTACTCTTGTAGTGGATGGTTCCCTTTCTTGTCATTGTAGGTTCCTCAACCCAGTGAGAGAAAGAAGAACATTGAGGAGTTTCGTCTACTATACTCTTCTTCAAGTAACCGCCTAATGTAGATATATCTTGAAGATTATTCATCAAGCAACTTAATTTACGCACACCTGATTTAAGTCCAGCAGCATCTCTTGTTCCACTATAGGATTTTGATAATCTTAAGCAACCAGGCCAACTCTCATAATCGTCTTCAGTAGAATAGTGTCCCCTAATATAACCATTCACACTTGTTGTCATTGCACCATGATTTACATAAGTAGGAGCATCATTGTGGTCAATGTCAAGGTCGTAGTATCTATCCATCTTTAAACTTCTGTAAGTTGCTTCAACTAATGCAGAAGGTTGAACCATTCCGTGAACAGCCGGAAAATGATAAACAGGCATTGCTGCCTTCACTCCAATAGAAGCATATCCTGTAACTGTATATCTCATGAATCTTCCATCTGTGGAACATTGGAACTTCAAAGTAAATCCTTGATATGCTACACTCGCTCCGATAGAGCCATCATTATTAAGCCAGCCAAACATGAAAGATACGGGTATTCCGCTTGAATTTGCATATTTGCTTGCATCTTGTGCAGCAGAATAAAGTAATGCTTCAAATGCGGCTACATTTGACTTCTTAGTGTCATCTCCACCAACAACTACATTTAATGTCCAAGATGTGAATGATGTTATTTGTGAATTTGATAATTCAAGAGAACAGAAAGGAGAAGGAATTTTCAGTCCAAATTCCGTCAACGATACTCCTGCGAATACGAAGTTGCAGAAACAATTGTTGAGCATATTATTCCTCTCCTAAGTTTAATGATAAGGCTGTAATAGATGCAAGTAATTCACCTTCAGAGAATAATGAAGTAATTGTCTTAGGTATTATAAGCGTCTGACCTTCTCTTACAGTATAGCCATCTTCAATCTTGTTGAAATAAGCAATGACCCAACTATATGTAGGAGAACCTAGGTAAGTATTTGCTATCAAATCAAGCCTGTTTTCTTCACCTGTTTCTACTACATGATAGATTACATCTAAGTTGTTTGTAGTCAGTGGATTAACAGTTTCAAGAGTTATATATCTATCAGAAGTGTCTGTATGATGAGTAACTTGCCTGAGATTTCTATATCTTGAAATATGGTTATAGTCGATACATACACCATACTCAATTCCGTAATAGTTTACTTCATCATAGGGAATTGTTAAATCATTAGTTGGTATCATGCTTCTAACCCCTTATTCATTACTGTATTGTAGTTAAGAGCTTCAGGCGAAACTTCTGTTATTTCAAGTGAAAGTGTGAGTTCTAACCAATGTCCATCAAGGCCAATAGGTCCGCCCCAATCAGCCTTACAAGATGTCATAACTCCTGTTATTAAATTATTTCCGTTAAGATATAATGTAACTGTAGGAGTTATTACTGCCGAGCCTTGATACTCAGGGAAGCAATTTGCTTCACAGAATCTTACTAACTTGTTTGCAAGACCATCTCTGTGGTCTCCGGACCACATATCTCTATGCATCTTGAATGTAAATGAATTTGTCCTGGGGCCAGAATCTTTGTATACAAACCACGGCTCATATTGATAAAGCATACTAGGCATCTGGTCATAATTTGCTTGGTAACCATCAGAATATTCCTCAGGATAGACCGGAAAATCCATGGACTCATTCTTTATAGAAGAATATAAACTAATTTTGCCCCAAGGTAAGTTAAACCACTCAAACGGATTACTTACTTTATAAGTATCAGACATACCATAAGCGGCTGTGTTCATTACACTGTAGTCTGAGAATATAACAGGGTCTACAAATCCTCTAGTTTTGAGTGACTCATCACATCGTCTATAAACTTCGGTGCTAACAGGCTCTCCGTTTCCTAATATATCTGTTGACAACGGAACATCAACTTCAGGAGGTATTATGATATGACCTTCAAATGTTCCATATCTCTGAAGAGAGCACCAATCTGCCTCAGTACCTAAAGCAGCCCTTTCATATACATCTGAATCTGAAACGGTTGAATTGAGTATATGTCTTTTAGTTTGAGCGTCTGTTGTACCTGACGTATCTCTATCTTGTAACTGCCTTCCGATATTTACAGCTCTTTTAAGTCCATTAACATTAAGGACATAATCAACATATCTTTCACCTACTATATCTGAAAGGTCAGATAAAGTAGTATTAGGAGTTACAGGTAAATATTTACTCATTTAACTATTCCTCCAATCTTAATTGCTTAATTACATGAGGCTCACCAAACACTGTAGGAGGTCTCAATCCTGTTGTAAGTGTAGATACATATTTGAGACTTGTTGCGTAACAAAGAGCGCATGTTTGATTAGTAAAGGTATTGTCTATATTATTCGCACCTAAGAGCATTAATGTATCGTATATGTCCAAATAGTCTGAATTATTATATACAACCTCACCTAACATATAGGTATAAATCCAATCAGGAAGTTCCAATATCTGACCATTAACATAGTAAGTTACTAGAGATACAATATATGATTTAAGTTTCTGATATTCTTCGCTAAGACTTACTTCACTTATTACATTGCCATCTTTGTCTAGTTTCTTGTATATCAAATCTTCTTCTGCAAAAGGATTAGGATAATTATCTTCAAAGAAATGTTCTGATGAATCATTTTCTAAGTTGATAAAGGCAGTAAACATCTCCTTATCTGAAATCAAATGATAAGGATATCCAGGCAGATAACCCAGATTTGAATACTTTATCTTGATAATGTCGTGAATAAGTGACATTAGATTGTTGACCCTCCATTGAAGATATGATACGAACCAGGTTCCCAACCATCAATACTGTCTACGCCCATTGTCATATTTTCAGAATTTACTATGTCTGTTATTGAATCAAATGCTATTGTTCCTGACGAAGTTACATCTGTTGTGACATCATATGTTCCTGTATATACTGTAAAGTTAGTAGCAATAACGACCCACTGTGCATTCTGCACTATATAAGCGGTTGTAAACGAACCTGTTACTTTAAGAGGCTTTGATAAGCACCTATTAGGATAAATCAATTCAGAACCTTGAGGCAAGTTGAATGTTCCTCCGATTATTGACCTACCTGTCGTTACATTAGTTGCTGTAGAACCATTTGAAACATAAATGCTACACTCAATTATGTCACCGTTTCCTCCAAGAGTTATGCTCCTGAGTGCTGCAGAATAATGGTTATCATTCGGATTATCTTCATCCCAGAATGCAATATCTTCTACTGTCATTGGTGCATTAGGCTGTGAAACTTCCATTCCATTTACAAGGAGGTCCGGGTCTGTTTCGTTGAACCTATCGTACCATAATGTAATATCTTGTAATCCAGTGAATGATGTAGCCCTATAATGGTTAACATCACAAACCCTAATATAGTTGAAAATATTTGCATCATAATATATACAACTTCTAACTATATTTATTACAGGTGTGCCGGATATGTTACTATCAATCTTAATCTTCTCACAATCAATAATATTGATTATTGTTTTAGCATTTGCATTACCCAAGATATGTAATGTAACGGCTGTTCCGAATCTTGAATCAATATTGTAAATATTCACACTCGCCGGGTCATCGTCATCACCTAACTGAGGAAGTGTTATATAGACATTTATTACAGGAGTTGTACCACCAAGGTATGGAGTGAACGGGAACGCTACTCTGTTGTTTACATATTCATCAAGGTTAGATTGGATAGTAGGATAAGTAATATTACTTGCTAATGTAACATCTTCTCCTAATTGATATGCTAATGTACCAGAACGAAGTAAAGAATAGTCAATCAATTTAAGTCGACCGGTCTCATCAAGAGTTACATATCCTGCGTCTGTATATGTAGAATCTGTATTGTAGAATCCACCTATCTGTGTTGTTGCTGCAAGAGGAATTCCACCTGTTACTAATATATAATCTGACCAAGTTCTAGGGCCTGTTCCAATTACTTTGTAGTACAGCGGAGTTATTTCAGTGTCTGAATCATTATGCCAAGATACCTCGAAGTAATCGGCATTTAATGTTCCTCTATATGTTGCAAAGTTGAATAATGTTGTTGCATCTTCATTGAAAATCTTATCCCAATACTCAGGATTCCAATCGCCTGTAGTAGCTGTGTTACACTTGTACAGACCTCCGTTGTAGGCTGCATAATCATTCACTCTATAATTTGTGCTTGTTTCGTAGAAATCTGCAAGATGCTTAAGGTCATTTACAGTAACACCTGGATTATCTCCAGCCCAAACTGATACGGAAGTTTCACCTAATCTTACACCTGTAGGAAGTGATTGTGAATATCCAACATTTGATACTGTTCCAGGCAAGACCTTATACATTGTTGAAGGAGACGCTCCGTCATCTTCTGTAGTATTTGCAGTATAATCTTCTCTAACGAAGATATAATCTCCATTACTGTAATTTGCAGGAATTGTAGGCATTACATAATCTGAATCTTTTGTATCTAACCAAAGGACCATGTTGCCTGCAGGCGACTGTTTAAGTCCACCTAACTTCTCTGCAAGATTTTTTATTACTTGTGTATATTCGTTATCAACAGTTCCGGCACTTCCCGAAAGATAATTTGCTTTAGGTAATTTAATATCTCTTAATCCGAAGTAAACATTATCACCAGCAGTATTCTTCATAGAATCAATCTGCTGATGGGGAATTGCTAAGTGGACAAATCCGTCATTTGTTGTTAAGAATGTTGCTTGAGGAACTGCTTCATTAGGATTGATAGTGCTTATAGTATTCTGAGGGTCTGCATCCCATACCATGAGGCTTCCTGTTGAATCACACCAAGTAGATTTATCGCTACTTCCTCCCTGACCGGAGAATGTATATAACATGTGAGGATTAAGATTTTTCTTTGATACGAAGTTATCATCAAGTACCTTAGAAATATCGTCAATCCTAGATGAATTGATATATGATACTTTATTCTTATTTTGAACGATTGCCGCAGGATTGATTGTTCCATTGATGTAGATAAAATCTGCTAACTTGAGGTCTGCAGTTACTTGTGACCTATCTGTAGGACAATCAGAAGGTGTTCTAAAATCTTCTTTCTTTTCAACAACTAACTGAATTCCAATATATACATTATCCTCATTTTCAATCAACATTGAACCGGACATAGTGGCTTCTGTGCTATAATAAGCCCTAATACCTACTACTAACTCACCAATGAGCGGCGGTTTATAATCTTTTGCTAATTGTGCATTTGCAAGAGCTAAATCGATAATCATTGGAGCAAGAGTCTGAACATAATGTCCATTGATTACTGCTCTACCAGGAGCTATCTGGAGGATACAAGATGCTGCATTAACAATAGTCCATTTAGATGAATCAAAAGGCTCGGGAGTTACTATCGGCTGTGTACAAACATATGTAACAGAATTGTATGTTACATAATCACCAATTGTATAAGTCTGTGTAGAATCGTATTCCGGTGCCTCCATTGAGGAAAGTAAACTAACAGCAAAATCGTTCATTCCATGTGTATAGGAAGGCCCCACTTCGTATTCTATCTGTGGGTCTGTTCCTACCATCTCTCTTGAACGAAGATTATATTCTGTAACTAATTGACCGCCTTTTGTTGAATTACTGAGCGGGAATATATTGGTTGTTGCTACATTAAATGTTTGGAAATGCATTTATCTTCCTCCATATGTAATTATATCTCTATAAAAGGTCCTATGTTGATGTACGCTGGGTTACACCTAAACCAAGTGCACTCATCGTATCTATCAGCGATAAACCGCCTGCCTGTGTATTCTGCTGTTGCATCATTGCTTCAAGTATGATTACTATCTTACCTAACAATGCATTTGCTTGCATCTGAGGGTCAAGTTTCTTTAATTCATCTGCACTGAATACATTCATTGCATTTGCTAATGCTAATAATGTTTCATTCTGTGCATCGCCTTCTGCTTGTCTTAAATCACTCCAAGCACTTGCACCAGAAATTGATTCACTATATTTACCTACACGGCCAATATAGCCTATCCAATCTGCTAAACACTTTTGGAATACACTTGAAGTTGAAACAAATGTCTTATGGAAATTTGTATTCAACAATTCTAAAGCACTAATGACAGTAAAATCTTTAGCATCTCCGAGTTTACTTCCAATCATGTCTTCCTTAATCTGTATATTAGATAATGCCATATCTACAGCATCCATTCTCTGGTCATATCTTGCACCTGAATCAAAGAATGGTTTGAATTCATCATTTATGAATGGAAGCCACATAGCGGTTTGATAAATTCCGCTTGTGCCTGCATCGAAGTCCCAGAAGGCTCTAGTTTCATCTCTGAATTTCTGTTCGTCTTCTTTTCTTGCTGCTTCTTGTAAAGCACCTTCTCTTGCTTGGTTGGCCTGGAAGTAACCTTGAATCTCGGCTTCACTTCTTCCGTAGTTACTAAGTGCTTCGTCCCAATCTGAAAGACCGTAGTCACTTAATGTTTCTTTGTATGCTTCCCAAGACATTGTCTTAGATGCTTCTTCTGCACTGTCAAGAAATTCTTGGAACTTAGCATTTGATAATGCCATAGCATTTTCAGCAGCCGTAGCAGTTATATTCTTTATTATAGCAGGAAGTGAACCTTTGCTTGATGCAGAAGATAACGAAGCTGCACTCTTTCCTACGCTGAATCCAGAATAAATTGAACTTATAGATGAACCTGTTGATGCTCCGGCTTTAGCAGAAATGTTAGTATATCCTGAATTATCTTGCATCCAACCAAGGAGGCCACCACCAGAATAATATGCATTGTTGAATCCTTCAGCGCCTCCTGTCAATAAGGCAGCAGTAGGGTCACCGGCTAATGCACCTAATACTAACTGATTCTCCAATGCACCCAAAGGACCTGCAGGGCTAAAAACTGTTCCAATTGCTGTAGCAATTTTAACCCCATCGGGTGTAACATAGTCAGTAACATTAGACTTGCCGCCCATCATCTCGATAAGAGGTCTTACAAGGGCCAAATCTTGTCCTACTGTAACTAAGTTTGTAAGGGCTTGTTGATTAGAACCTACAGCACTTAACTGAAGAATTTCTGCAATATCTTCTCGTCTTTCTTCGACTTCTTTAACTGAAGCATCCATGTTTGCAATGCTATTTGCAGCATATGAAATAGGATTCAAGAAATTGAGGAGATTTACAATTGTTTCACGAATGCCTTCAAGGAATGCTAATGCAGAACCTTGGATTTCTACAGCATAAGTTGCTTCTTGCATCTGTTGTGCAATCTGCTCTTCCCACATATGTTGCTGAACCATTCGGCCAGCTTCACTATCAATTACATACGCAAGTCCTTCTTCAAGAATTGTATTATTTATTTCTTGAAGTTTAAGTTGCTCAGTGGACATTGTAGCTTCGCCACTAGCAAGGAGTGACATATTCTCACTTAATGCTCCACTGTTGATGTTCATCTCGGCAATCTTGTCTGCAAGGTTATTGAAATCAACCCTTGCAAATGCCTTCATGTCTATTCCGAATATAGATGAAAGTCCTTCTGCGACTTCCATATAATTGTCGGGAGACATATTTTGCATGTTGGCAAGGTTCTTAAATATTGTTACAAACAAGCCTTGAGGGTCATTTGCTAACTGCTTTAAGAACTCTGTATTGCTTGCATTCATTCCAGAAAGGGAACGAAGTGCAACGATTGTATCACTGTTTCCGCCAATCGCTGCTTTAACTACATTGTCAACTAATCCTGATGCTAAATCAGGAGCAACAGAACTTACTATAGCAGATACAGAAGTAAGTGTACCTGAGATATCTGCGGCATTTCCACTCTTTGCAGATTGGGCAATAGCAACAGCACTGCTGAGTAAATTAGAAGCATCTTTTAATCCTGTGCCTAAACCACCTGAAAGATTTCTGCTTGAATATAAGAGATTATTAGCAAATGCTTCTAACTGCTGATTAGCATACTGAACTGCTTCAGCTTGAGCCATTCCCTGTGCAGTAGCGTCAGATATTAACTGAGCATAAGTACTTCCGTAACTTAAGAAGTTTTCAGTAGGTACTGCAGCAGTTAATTTAGTGGCTTCGTAAGCAAACTCTTCGGCAATCTTTCCGCTTAATCCACTCTCTAATACAGAACTGAGATTATTGATAATATCAGTAGCAGGAATTACTGAACCTAATCCTTCACTGATTAATCTCTCAGATACACTAGAATATAAATCGTAGACATCTTCTTTTGTATAGCCTTGAGTTAAAGAGATTTTGGCAAGATTTGCATCCCATGCATCTTCCCATTTCTTAGCAGCATTCATGAGTATTTCAAAAGGCTCACGAGCCATATACTCCATATCTGCCTTAAGTCTCTTTTGAGCCTCTTCAGATTGTTTCTTACGACTTTCTTCTCTTCGAGTAGCGGCAGCTTGCAAAGCTTCAGAAAGCTTTACAAGACCTTCAAATGCTGGTTTTAATAACTTAGCCGCAATTACTACACCTAAGATTACAGGAGCGGCAGCAGATGCTACGGCTGTTAATTCTCCCATTGCACCTGTAACTTGTGCACCGCCAGCGGCTACATCACCCATTGCTTGTCCAGCCGCTTTAACGCCTGAACCTGCGGCACTATTTATGACATTTCCAACTGCTTTGCCTAATTCAGAATTAGAACCTGCTAACTTATTACCGGCAGTTTGGAGAGCTTTATTTAAGATAGAATTCTTACCGTCACCAAATATCTGCTTACCAATATTTTTGCCTAATGCACCGGGAAGGTCTTTTAATTCTACTCCAAATTGTTTTGAGAATGTAGCAAGAGCACGATTCATGCCCTTCTTGAAATCGCCACCTGTAAGAGAATTGAGAAGTTGATTCTCAATACCTTTTGTGAAATCTCTAGTTATGTTTCCGGAACGCAGATAACTTCGAGTTTCTTCATATCTATCTCTCTGTTTATACTGCATTTCATCTCTTCGGTCACTAAAGAAACTTTGAGATGAATTAGAAGGATTGAAACCACCAGGATTAGAAGCACTTTCATCATGAAGTGCCCTACGCATGGAACGATACATGATATCGGCCATTTGACGCTGGTCAGGAGAAGTTCTTGAATCAAAGAATGGATTTCCTGAATAATTCTGGTTGTTGTTATTTTCTGACATTAGTTTCTCTTCTTTGTTGCATTATTTTCTAATCGTTGCTGTCGTTCCTTCAATTCTTTTTCAAAAGATTTTACATATTTTTCTCTTACAAATATAGGTTGTTGCATAACCCAATCTGCACTTACTGCGCCTTCGGAGGCTCTTGATATGAATAAGGTTTCATCTATTATGCGTTCATATTTGTCTTGACGCATATCATGAAATGTTTTTAATTCGCCATTAAGCTTTATTGTTTCCCTTAGCGGGTCCACTTGACTTCTCGGCACATCTATCAGCCTTCCAGGCCCTGAGATTTCCCAAGGTCGGACGAAAAAATCGGTCATCGACAAGTGCAATAAATGCGGCATCTTTGCTACCACACTTAGGACATGTCGTTGTACCTCCTGCTCTAAGGCCAAAATCTGTTAATTCGGATACTACTTGCTTAAGAATCTTAAAATCAGCGTCAACAAGACTATTCTGAAGTTTGAATTTGATATCTGCAGGTGTCATATTTGATTCGCCATTGATAGACTTCACCATGTAACACATTCTAGCCAAATCGGCATTTCTTTCACCTGTAGATAATGTAAACAACTTATCATTGTTTGCATTTACTATATCCTGAATTGTGGGAAGTTTTAAAACAATATCACCATTAAAGTCGATGAACTCGTCTTTAGATATCTTTATATTATTATCAAAGCCTGCAGGAAGTGTCTTTACTTCTACTGAGCGAAGGTCTACTTGATATTCACCTCTAGATACTTCACCGCAGTCTCCGCAGAAGATTGCATTTGTTGTATAGAAAGGGCCATAGTTAAGAATTCTTAAGCCTCTACAAATCCATTGGAAATCAATTTCTAAAAGATTGTGGAAATTGCAACTTTCTTCAATTGCTTTAGGGAATATGATATCAAGCATAGTTGCTACGAAATCTTCCCCTCCTACATAATCCAATTCGGATGCAGTAGGAATGCTCTTAAGGGTGAGAACATCAGGAATCTCACCATTGTAAAGCCCTTTGCCTAACAGTTCGATTTTTTCTGAAATAGCCATTTGATACCTCCAAAAAGTGTTTAGTGATTGGTATTTCGTGTATATTAAGTTGTCTTATATTTACCATAAAAGTATTAATGATAAATATTCTTACATGATATTATTTAAGGTTAATCAATACAAAAACGGGAGGTGAAAGGTGCCTCCCGTTCTTGCATGTGTGGTCTATGGCAGAAGAAAACTATTCTTTATCTCGACTCATAACTAACACTGCACTTATCATGAAACCAAATACGGCTCCAAGTATAAATCCAAATGCTACTCCGATGATGGTGTTCATATCAATATGAAAGGTTTAAATTTTTCCACGGAATGAAGTCTTAGTATCAAATCCGTGATTTACTATTTTATCTTTATTAGTCGTACCTTCGGCTACGGTTGATTCAGATGCGGTCTTTTCCAAAGAAAAATACTCGTCTATTGCGTGATACATATCTTCCGCAGAGATTATACTTGAAATTCCACAGGCCTTGAATAAAGGAATTGATAACTCTGATTTAGTATCTCCGACATACTGGATAAATTTATTAAAGGCAGAAGACTTGAAATCGGCAGTGTCAATAGCCTGTCTTAAATCATCTTTATGCTCCCTAATCTTCTCCGGCACATATTCATAATGGAAAGTAGTTTTATCCATATAAAAGATGTCATATTTCCAGTCGGTATTAAAACTGATAAGAGATAACTTGAATAATTCTCTTGGCTTATTATAGTTCTTCCAAGTTGTTATGCATTCTAGTTCATAATCCAACGGCTTATCTCTGCAGGGATAGTCATCAAACTTAGTTATGTGAACAAGAATAAGCCAAAAGGTTGCTCCGCTCTGAAGTAGGACAAACCTATAAGCCGAATAACTCCTCCAAGCCCATCGTATTCTATCGCAGAACATATCTTTTGTCAGAAGAAATGAGCCACGCCTGTCAAATACAAGCGTGTCATCTCGGTCTTGAAGATAATCATAATAATCTTGGTTCTTATCTATTATCCTCATTAGAAACCTCCTTTAGTGGGCAATCTTTATTCCTTTCTTCAAATGGGTCATAGAGTTCTTCACCTGTATCTTTATTATAAAAACAACTATTAGGAATTAAGTTACAACACCCGAACTCGTGGTCATAGATAGGGCAATCAATACAACATTTCGGCATATCCATTCCGCTGATTATGATACTCATTAGGATTCTCCTTCAAACTTGTTAGTGTTATTTCCCTTCCCGTCTTTTCTGCTCCGCTATAAGAAAATCCTGATATTCAAGCCAACCTTTCTTATCAAAATCAGAACCGTAATTACCACATTGTGCCTGACTATCGCAGTCATTTATCAGCACTTGCAAATCTTTATTAGATATTTCGGCTATATGAGATTTAACAATTCCTTGAACTAAACTCGGCATATAAGTTTGTCTGCCTTGACAGTACCTTATTGCACAAACGGCTAATGTCCCAAAATCTTCATTATCTATTTTCATAATTATTCTCCTTTATCAGCGGGGATTATTACTTCAGCCCTATCAACTTTAAATTTATGTGTTATTCCATAATCACAACTATTACAAATAAAGTCATAACTAGGCGGGCAATCTTTAACATTATTAGGGCATCTATAATATGCTAATTTACTGCGGTCAATCAAATCTCCGTGTCCTTTAGGGAGAGGTATGCCATTAGCGATTGCGGTATGGATGTCATAACAGGTGTTATCCAACCCTTTTATGAACTCATATCTTTCTTCCGGTATATCAATTACTATTCTCATAGCCATCTACCTCATTAGCCTTTAACGGCTCTTTACAACTATTACAATGTCTATAATCCTTAATAGAACGACCATAAGGGATAAACAATTCATTCCTACACTTTGGACAACGATAAAGTGAACCACCTATCGTCAATTTTGGATTAAGCTGTATCTGTTCCCAAGCAAGCATATTTTTAGTAAGTAAAAAATTTGTCATACCAATTTACCTCCCTGCTGGAATTACTGTTGGGGCATCATCGATAGCCTTTAACATTATTTCTCCGATATAATGCTCTCTTGCTTCATATTCTTCGCATAATGTCTTTTTCAAAGCCTCACGGCTGATTAAATCGCCTTGTGGTTTTTCTTCATAAGGTATTCCGTTACGGATTGCTTCCTTTATACGACTTATAGCTTCATAATAGAGTGGCTTAATATCGCTCTGCATATTTTCACAGTATCTCGGTTCAATATCAATTACTATCTTCATACTTTCGGCTTCCTTTCTGTATAAGCAAATTTTGCATACTTACAAGGCTCTCCCTTGCTCTTCTTTATCTCGCAAATCTGCGAAAGAACACATCTTTTACAACTATTAGACTGTCTATATGTTGTCATATCAATTTACCTCGTCAACTACTACATATATCTTCTGTTCATCTGTATCATATCCTACCTGAACTACCTTAAATCTTTCAGGATAGGTATATGTAAGCCTATTGCAAGGTTCTCCGGTCTTTGCAATAACTGTGAACCAAGCCCCTGTATTAAGATATGGGATAAGGTCTATCAGCAGAAGTTCTCTATCCTCTCGTTTATATGATGTAGTTGCTTGTTCTAACCAATTACTCATAATCACTTCTCCTTTGATATGTTTTCTGTATATGTGATACCTTGCTTCCCACGCATATCTTCGGAGTAAACCGGGTTTATAACACCCCCTTTGTCCTTGTCTTTGATGTCAAAAATGGAGTCTTGTATATTTTTCATACCATTTTCCGCACTCTTGCGTAACTCATATATCTTCTGACTAAGAAGTTGATACCTCTGATATGCCGGATTATTCATTCCGTACTGATGCTCAACGGCATACATTGCTTGGTCTACTGCCATTTCTATGTAGAACAATTCGTCATAAGATAAATTAACTTTCATATCATACCCCCATATATACAACCCCTGTATCTGTGAAATAAATCAAAGTCGGATTCTCGTCTTCTTCATAGCGAGAATACCCGATAAATCCCTTTGTTTCCGTAAAAGGATATATCCACTCCAAAAAATGCTTTATCTCGTCATCATAATCCTTCAAATCGCACCTGACATTCAAGATACGTTTGTATGTATTAGTTTCCTCGTCTTCCTTATACCACGGTGTCTTATTGGTCAAAGAAGAATCAGCGATATGGTCGAAATAGAATGAATCGCAACGGAGCATATATTCCCACCTACCGGCATCAGACTTAAACAACGGATGCTTGGGTAAAGTTACCTCATTGTCCGATTCACCTACCATATTTTCCAATAAGGCTAAAGTTGCCTTATCTACCTTAATGGCTACCTCGATATTAAGTTCAGTATACATGCCCATATTAAAAACCCTCTGTTTCACTACCAAATAAGTACGGTCTTGTAGTCTTATCGTTTCTATCCCAAGTCTTTGCATAATCAGCCGGATATTGGTCTGCGACATGATTATTAAAATTGCTATCTCGCAAGAAAATGATAATTCTTGAATCTTTTACTCGATAGAAGTCCACTACGTCTTGTAAATGGTCAAAAGTCAAATAAGCACCGCCAAAATGCTCTTGCCCCATTAACTCTGAACGTGTACCCCTACCCACCAAAAGATTCTCGTCATAGGCATTAGTTACATAAATCGTAAACTCTTGCCAATAAGTAGCGACTGATAGCATATCCCAAAGTTTCATAATCTATCTCCTTTTATTAAAAGACGAATAAGAAATATGCAATGTATGTGTATTATCATTTGATACTATCATTACACCCATAACAATTCCTCCTTATACTCCTGTATCTACATCTGCGAAATCTGTGAGCTCCGGACGATATGCAATAAATATTGCACCCTCCTCTTCAGTTATAGTACCCTGCTTGATTGCTATCTTGATACAAATATACTTGTCCTTGAGCTCCACCTTAGGGTCGGCTACTATCATAGCGAGCTTTGCAATCTTGATAACCTTAGGGTCCTCTACCTCCATTGCATTGCTCATCTCTGTATTCTTAAAAACTTTATCTATCATATTAAACTCCTTATTGAAATAATTCAAGAATTGAATGGAATAAACTAAAATCTACATTAGAAATTAGCTGATGTAGATTCTAGGATATGTGATAGTCTTCTGATAATCGGAGACCTTATCACCGAAGAATTCCTTAATCTTGGCTTCATCCAACCTAGCGGAGCTGACGATTACGCAAGATACCTTATAGTCGTCACCATAGACGATGTAAGTATTCTTCTTCTCTCCACCGAGGGTTCCCTTCGCCTTAGCATAAGCCTCAATCTCATCATTAATCTTATCCAAGGCTGCATCAATCTTCTTCTTGAGGACTGAGAGCTTTCTCTTCTTGACTACGAGCTTGTCGAGTTCTTTCTTTGTTTTACACATGATAATTTCCTCCTCTTGGATTATTGATATTTTGATATCTGATATAACGATTCTCTTTTAGGCTATCTTGAGCCTAATGAGGTCCTTCTTCTCTACGATTCTTTCTGAAAGGTCTCTCTTGCCTTCAACTATATCGTGTACATCTTCATCATATGTGCCATGAGACATGATTGTATGAATCGTGACTGCAGATGTTGTACCGATTCTGTGGGCTCTATCGCAAGCCTGTTCCTTGGCACCGTTTGTCCAAGGCTCGTCTAAGAAGACAACTTCTGTAGCGGCTGTAAGGGTAAGACCTACGCCTGCTGCTCCTGTGGTTGCGCAGAAGACCTTAACTGAATCGTCTGTCTGGAACTTATTGACAAGTGCCTGCCTATCTGAATCAGGAGTCTCACCTGTGATTACTACAGGATTGAATCTCTTCAATCTCTCAACTGCAGGATTGATTCCCTGAATCCAATTGCTGTATACGATGACCTTTGTGCCTGAGTAAACGGCCTCTTCGACTATCTGCTCAAGTCTGTCGAGCTTGGGGTTATTCTTGATGAAATTGAAAGGACCAATTCCACCAGATACCTGACGAAGTCTCATCTTGAGGGCAAGTATGCACTCTGTATTGATGATATCGTTGAGTTCGGGGTCTTCGATGGCTTCGTCGATAATCTGATTGTATAACTTCTTCTGCTCATCTGTGAGTTCTACGTACTCGTTCTTGTAAATCTTCTCGGGAAGGTCAAGAACCTCACCCTTCGTTCTACGAATCATGATGGCACCTAACTGAGCCCTGAGCTGGTCAATGTTCTTGTAGCCTACGATATTGCCCCATTCGTCGTACTGACAGAAATGATACTTGAACTGTCTGAATTCATAAGGCTCATATCCTAACCACTTGAGGATTGAATAAAGGTCTAATGGAGTATTGATTAAGGGTGTACCTGTCATCGCGATGCGATAATAAGGCTGAAGCTGAATCAGGCCCTGTCCCTGCTTGGTCTCAAGATTCTTACATCTATGAGATTCGTCTGCGGCTATCATGTTGATTATACCTGCATCACAAAGAGCTTTAAGTTCTGCGGCTATCTCTGTGTTCCTGAGGGACTCGATATTCGTGATGATGAAATAATGAGAATCAATACCAGAACCTGTTCCGAGTTCCTTGATATCTGCAAGCTTATCAGCATTGCTACCGATGTACATCTTACCTGAACGCTTCATCGTTCTCTGTCCGAGGATGTAACCTGTCTCGTTGGAATGCTTTTCAATCTCTTCAAGCCAGTTCCACTTAAGAGAATTTACACAAGCGATGATAAGGCAATGCTTGAAGTTCTGAGCCTGCTTGCGAATAAGGGCCAGGTCAATAACTTCTTTTGTCTTACCAAGACCCTGGTCGTCTGCAAGAAGGAATCTGCTATGCTCTAAGCCAAACTGAATACCTTCAAGCTGATGCTCCATAGGATTTGTTTTGAAGTTGAATCCTGCATCTACTTCAACTGTATCAGGAACGATTTCCTCGTTCTCGATGTTCCAAGTGAAATGAGATAAAGCGGACTTGAGTTCGTTCAACTCTTTGTACTCGATTTCCCACCTCTTATTATCGGGGTCCCAGAACCTAGCCCTGAGAGCCTTAACTGATGCAACGACTTCCTTATTGTAGTCGAATGTAAGGAATACGGAGAAGTCATCTGTGCATCTGATAGGCTTATCAATCCTAGCGGTGATGACTGCTGCCTTAGGCTCAACTGCCTCAGTCTCTGCCTTCTTCTCTTCTACAAGAGTAGGAAGGTCATCTACTGAAAGGAAGTTACCGTCTTCATCTTCGATAGACTTGATGGCGGACTTCGCAACCCATCCGGTCCAAACGGTGTTAACCAACTTTTCACGATAGATGCGAACTGCTTCGTTGAGTTCTTCTTCACTATCAAAAGGATTTACGTAATTGTGACCACCGCAGATAGGACCAATTCCGAAGAACTGAGAAACCTTATTGGTGATGGGGCGGCCGCAATGCATACATCTTGTGGTTACTCTCTGCTTGATATCGCCGTGAAGTGACATCTTAACCATGCCCTTCGTTTCAGTGAGCTTACCACTAGTATACATGACTACTAGCGGCATCGGGATATCGTCGTTAAATTTCTGCATGAAATCGAAACCATCTGAAGACTTAAAAGTCATCCAAGGCTTAACTTCTATCTGATATTCGTGCTTCATATGAGACCTCCTGTCCTCTGGGACTGTTGATACACTGGTCAAAATACCTATAATGACATTTTAATTATAATATAAATCAGTGTGAAATAAAAGTAATCTGCATAATAATTTTGAAATAATTCAAGAATTTATAGTTTATTAATAAAGTTTACTTAAAAAATGAGCCTACTGCTATAGGTACAATAGGCTCAACCCAATTAGGAGGCTCACATTATGTCACCAATGTGAACTCACGAATCTCTAGTCCTTACGGACTTATCTTTTATAACGATTCATAAAAAATAAACTCGCTGAATATTGCTATCCAGCGAGCCTATATAAATATATGCACCACAGGAGGTAACATATAGGCAGTAAGATTAAGTTTCTTCAATTATAGAAAAGATGCGGTCAAACCTTCCACGAATTACATAACTCTTTGCAAAGTTATAAGCAGATTCAAAATTCTTTGCATGAATTCTTTTTGTGCTTGTAACATGGCCGTCAAGTCCAACTAGTTTAATTAAATAAGCCCTAGTCTCTTCAGGCTCCATTGCATATTCGTATAACTCTTCTTCAGATGACGTTATAATATATCTTTCCTTTTTCATTATCATAATCTCCTGGCTGATTACATGAAGTAGTTTCTGTAATATCTGAATCTTTTGCTAATATGAAATTTAGATAGAATTCCAATTCTTCTTCGGACATGCTTACACCTCTTGTTAGATTAGTTAAAAATAAAGGGCAAGTAGCCGAAGCTACCTGCCCTAAGATTGTATTAACTAAATCAGGAGGTGAGTGCTGCAGACTGAGGCAGAGCAATGAGGTCAATTGTGATATCCTCAATAACTCCGGCGGTTCTGATAATAATCTTACCAATTACTGAGTTAGCATTTACTGAATCTAAACCATTGATGTCGGCTGCCATTGTTACATAATAGCCAGGGTCATCAAGGTCATCTCTACCAGGTACGTCTGCACCCTTTACAAGTGCACCGAGGTTAGACATTGTATCAAGGATAGGCGTAACTCCCGCATAGAATCTGTCATAAGCATTAGCATTGCTGTACTGATATGTTATTCCGATACCTACTCTATAGACGACATCCTGAATTGCATTGAAGATGTATCTTGTAGAAAGGTTAGCCAGAGCCTGGTATGTTGCCGGAGGTACTTCAAATAATGTGGAGTTGCCCCAAATACCAGCACCAATTTCAGGAAGGTTTGTGATGACGTTGAGTCTGCAACCTTCTCTTGACTGCCACTTATCAAGAAGTGCTTCCGGTACTGTGTAGTCTAACTTACCAAGCTTGAAATTTGTACTCCTGACTGTAGGAAGAGCCCATTCATATTGGTTAGCCTGATTAAGAATCATTGCTCTTGTAATCATAAGAGCAAGGAACGAAGGCGAAGCCGGTGCCGGCCTACTTGTTCCTGCATATGTATACTGGCCCCAAGGAGCAAAGAGAGCAGATGCAGAAGTGAAAAGACCTGTCTGTAATGTTGTATCATCAGGCTCATATCTGCAAAGTTTCTGTACATAACCTTCTTGAGAAGATGATGTAGAATCGTTCCATACGCCATCTCTAGCAAGGCTCTTCGGAATATCAAGAAGAGCTGTTGCACATCTACTATTGTAAGCAACATCTATGAGTTTGACATGCATCGGAGAAAGTGTACCGAAGTGAGCCTTAGGCTCTGTTGCACCTAATTCGTAGAAATTCTGGTCATCCCAAGGAGTAATAACTCTATTAGGATTATATGAAAGCTTATCTTTGAGAAGGTCATATACCTTAGTAGCATAAGTGAATGTCCACTCTCTGTATCTAATAGCATAAGCAACATTGATATCTTCTGTTGCTGTCGGGATAGCCTTGATATAATCGAGGTTATCTACTTCTGTAGATACAATACCAAATCTATCTTTTGCATAATCCTGAGCCTGAGCAAGAACTGAATCATAAGTATCAGCAACATCTTGTGCTGCTGTATCAGAACCATCTTTTAATCTAGTTGTATCAGCTCCGTCATCGCCTACAAGTACACTATCGTCTGTAATCTTCTCAAATCCTGTGAATACTATGAACTGAGATTCAACTTCACTTATATGAAGGATACTGTCTGTAGAATTATCTAAGTCGAATACAAAGGTAAGGTTCTCAAGCGAAGTTCTTACATTAGAAGCATCAACTGCATATACAATAGCATTCCAATATGTCTGGCTTGCACTCTCAATTTTCTTGAGAGTTACAACAAGATTGTTACCAAATGTACCAGGATACTTTGCGGTGATGTTGAGTGCAACGCCTTCATCTTCGTAATACTTATCAGCTTCGAAAGTAGGAGCAACAATCTCTGTTCCGTTCTTCTCATAATAAGTATCTGCTGCAAAAGCAGGGGCAACAGTCTCTGTTCCATCCTGAATGTAGTAATTTGTGTAGTCTGTGGCCCAATCAGCAGGCTCGGAAGATAAGAGAACATATTCGTTATCCTCAAGCTTATAGTATGTATTTGCTTGGAATTCTGGAGCACTCTCGCCAGTTACATGTGCATAAGTGGGAACTTCTACACCTTCTACTGCTTCGTACTGGTCGCCATTCCTCGTGAAGTAATTAGCATAATCTGTGGCCCAATCAGCAGGCTGAACTGTCAATAAATCATACTTATCAACTTCTACACCTTCTACGTGAACGAACTGAAGTGAAGCATCTTTCTCGTAGTAATTAGCATAATTTGTTTCCCAATCTGCAGGCTCGGAAGATAAAACCTTCATATCTGCTGTATCGCTAAACTTACCAGAAGCCGATGTACCAGGACAAAGTCTGCAAACAAGAACATCATATCCATTAGTGATAAGTGAAAGAGCAATCTGATATGAATAATCTTTTGCCCTTCTGTAATTTGCAGCAGGTCCTCTAAATGTTGATACAAAATTCTGTAAACCTGTCTGTGTTGAATTAAACCTTGTCCAAGCAGTATCCTCTAATGCATCAGATAAAGACTTACCTGTTGAGGTAGGGTCTTGAAATGCAGGGCCCCAACAAGAGGTGATAGGGAGTGCTACGGTACAATAGTTTGAGTTTGTAACATTAATCGAATAATTGTTAGAAATTGGATTAATTGTTATCTTAGCCATATTATTTGACTCCTCCTGATTTATGTTTGCTTTCTTTTGGTATAAGTTCTCTTCTTCTTAACTTCTACTGGCTTAGGCTCTTCTTGCTTAGGTTTAGTAATTATTGCCCTCGGCTTAATAGGTGTAGAAGGAACTTCCTTGACTCTAATCATCTTGATATGATTTATGAATCCGGGAACTTCCTTTATCTCATTTGGGTTAAATGTTACACCGTAGAAAGTTAACGGAATATTAGAACTATTCTTGTATCTTATCATAAACAATAATACCTCTGTTAATATTAAAGGTTAATCTTCATTGTCGTTTTCTTCTAAATCTTTAAGAGAAGGAATTGGAGTAGAAGTTAATTCAGCCGTTGTAAGATATTCAACCGGCTCCATTACACTGATATATATTTTCTTAAGTTTTACTGTTCGTCTTGTAGCAGACTGTATTTGAGCTAAACTAAAACTATCTGAATCGTTGTATCTACACTCAAGCCAATAGAATGTGTAGAATTTATCTGTAGCAGATACAAGATTAATCCAACCCCTACCATCTACACCAGGATTATTTGAATTATATCTGTCGTAAGAATCTTCTCTATTGATAATAACTTTGACCCACAAGTCCTTACCCATGGTTCTAGATAAGTTATAAGCAGTTATAGCATCATCCCACTTTGAAGTATCTATATGGCCAGGGTTTTCTGTTGTTATGAAATTCTCCTCAACAGGAATACCTGTGTTTATCTTCATCAGTACATCATCCCAGTTGATACTTTTCAGTTTAGAAAATACATCATAAGTAACCTTAAGTGCTTCTATATCGTCAGTTTCTAACAAATCTGCAGATATATTTGTAGATGTCTCAACGGTGGTTACATTTTTTACTTCACCTGTTTCTTCATCTTTTTGTTCTTTTACTTGAAGATAAGAAGTAAATTTCCAATTGAAACCTCTAACTCTTCCTGAATTTATATCACGACCGCTATTACTATAGCGATACTTAGGGTCGTCATATTTAGACTTGTTAGATATATACCGTACTACGATGTAGTAGGCATATTCATCACGTCGATAATCTGATTGTTTTACACTAATTTGTATGCCCTCAGGAAGTGCTACCATGTCTGACTCAAGAAGCGTCTTTATGTATGCTTCCATATCGCTAGAATAGTTTGATGCAGCTTCCTCATATGCTGCACGCTGTGCCCTGTGTTCAGAAAGCTGCTTGTTATAATTATCAAGATAATTCTTTCTTTCTCTTATTAATTTTTGTCTTTCAGAAGCAAATACAAATTTCATATTATATTCCCTCCATATCTAATATACCTGTAACTTCATCATCAGAATAACCTAAATCGTAAAGTCTATTAGTTACATAAGTTACAAAATCATTATCTGAATCAGTTAGTGCCTTTGCTTCGTCTACTACAGAATCAAATTTTTCGTATTCCTCAGGACTGAATCTCTTAGATAAGATGGTTGCACTTGTGATAGCATCGCCTTCTTCTAAATCTTCAATTCGGCTTTCCAATGCAAAGAGGAAACTATTTATATTATTGAACTTCATATGTATGACCCTCCGTAGTTTCAATATTTATATAGTCCTTGTTAACTTTGATTAAGTTAGGGCAAGTCGCTTCACTGCACTTAAGTAATTTGATATTTTCAAACTCATAAGATTCATCAGCACGATTCCAGATAATAGTAAGGTTAGGGCAATTATCAAATGCACTAAATGAAAGGTCTGTGCCATCATCTACAGTAATTGTTCCTTCTATTTCACTATCTGCAAAAGCATAAGCACCTATCTTCATTCCACCTAAATCAAGGTCTACACCCTTCAATGAATTACAATTACGGAAAGCACCACCACCCACAATAGCAACGCTACCAAGGTCTAACTTTTCAAGTGATGAACCATTGAATGCACTTGGGCCTACCTCTGTTACATTGTTAAATTTTACTTCTTCAATAGAAGTATCATTTAAGAATGTTTTTGTAACAATCCTCTGTAACTTCGAAGGCATTTCAACATAAGTAAGTCCGCAATCTTTGAAAGCATATGTGCCTAAGTAAACTACTGAATCAGGAAGTTGACTTGTTAACTGAGAGCAACCCCTGAAGCAAGAATCTTCAACTACTTTTAATGAAGTACTGTGATTAATAGTGATTAAATTCTCACAATTCTGAAATGCACTAGATTCATATTTGACAACTGAATTCGGAATATCAATAGACTCTAACCCACATCGCATGAAGAACCTATCAGGTATTACCTTTATTCCTTCGGGAAGCTTGACTTTCTTGAGATTAGACAAGTCTCTAAGGCCCTCTTGTTCAAGTGTAGTAAGTGAATCAGGAAATATGATACTTTCAACGCTATCTGGAAAATCCCAAGGAAATCTAACATCTTCAGGGAGTTTGATTTCTTTTGCATCTTCTACATATCCTACAATAGAATCTGCTCTATACTGAACACCATCCTTTTCTTTAATACCAAAATATGCTTGGAAATTAGGATGCTCAGAACAGAATTTGTAGAATTGAGCTAAGCCCTTTGAACGGTCGTTTATATCGTACCAAGAATTTGATTCGAAATGAAGCTGGAATTTTTCATTTGGATTCTTAGTATTTAAGAAGATATAAAGAGGACCTCTGCGGCTATAACTTCTCCAATAATAATCATCACCTTCATAAGCGGTGCACCAAGTAGCCTTTGTACCGCCTTCACGAGCAAGAGAAATAGAACCTGGATAAGTAAGGGGCTTCCAAACTTCCCAATCACCATCCTCTACACAGAACTCTTTGTCGTCTGTGTTTGCATGGTGTGCTTGTTTCTTAAGCAACTTAGCCTTCTCTTTTTCAGTAAGTTCTCTGTTACCAACAGCCTCAGTGTCAGTTAAGAACTCTTCTACTGTCTTATATTGGCCGAGGTCAGGCTTAGGATATTTCTTATAGTTATTTAAGAAGAATCCTAAGGCGTCTTTGAGGTTAGTATACTCTGATTGGTCTAAGTTGCCTTTGTTATACTGCCTAAAAATCCAAGGGCAATACTTTCCTCCGCGATTCTTTTCAAAATCAGCAGAAGGGTCAAGCTCGATAAGCTCCTGAAATTTATCATCCTCAAGTTCTGGAGCAAATTGTTCTCTAAGCTTTTCTATGGAAACTACTGCACTGATATATCGTTTCATTATCCACTACCTCGCTTTGACTTTATTTATTTAATATGTATCTTATTAAGTTTTCAGTATCATCTGGATAATTGAGAGTTTTCTTCAATGCTTTAACAAAGTTATCAGTTACCTCAATTCCAAATCTTTTCTCAAAAGTATCTCTGTCAAAATGTTCTATAAACAGTGGTATAACTTCACCTTTCGGCAAAGTTTCTACCAATGTTTCAATTATAACATCTAATTCATCTCGTGTCCGGTCTGAAAAATATGTTAATGGATACTTTATGTATAACTTCATATCAACCTGTTATTCGTGCAATTAAATCTTCTTGACTGATTGTTGTAATCGGACGGTCAAAATTAACATTGTCTTTTTTAACCCGCCAAGGAGACTGTCTTTGAATACGCTGTATTGCATATTCAGGAGAACTTCGCATATCCCAAGTATTAATCTTAGCAATATTATAGAACTTAGGAGTTTCAGATACAATTTTGTACCATGTTTTTCCATTGTCACCTTGTATCCATATATCTTTACCGACAGCTTCTTCTAATTCTGCCTCTCTAATCATCTTATCATATCCAGGGTCTTTATAATCCGGGTCATAAGAAGGGTCTTTAATGCCGATGTATTTGTTATAATCAGGATAAGATTCTTTAGCCTCTTTAAGGAGCGGTGCCCAATCATAATCAACAATTGCTTTGAGGAAGTTAGCAGAATTCATCAGGTCGTCTAACTGAGCCGATGTAGTTGCATCAAATCCAGACCAGGAATTTGATTCTCTCTTCAATTCTCCGTTTTCATTTAATCGGATTTCGTAACTCCATCTGAGACATACATCTTCTCTTTCATCAGCACTGAGATAATCTGCATATTTGAAACGAATTTCAACTCGCTTCCATCCATAATCTGCAAATATTTCCAAATAAGGAAGCTTGTCAATATAAGAACTGAATTCTTTTTTAATTAATGCAACAATGTTATCGTTCCAAGCCCATCTAGCCTCATCATACTTACGCTCTTGGTCTCTGTATAATTGCTTTCTAGCGTCATACTTCATCTGCCACTGCTGCTTTTCTTTGATAAGGTCATCTTTTCTACTAGATACTATATACTTCTTCATTTGATTTTTTCCTCCGGATAGACTTCTGCAAGATAGGTATCAATGTCATCATAGCCGGTTCTTTCATGAATTACTTTATTCAGATTCTCTACATTATATCCGAATATCTTTGTAAGCAACTGTAATTCATCTTCTGTAGCAATGTGGTAGTCAGTAATAAGATTCCAAAGTTCCTCTACTTCGGGGTCCTTCTCTTCGTCTGCTTCGTCTGTTTCTGTTGCAGAATAGATATTTGAACTCGCATTCATTGTTAATTCATCATATCTATCTTCTAATGCATTGATTAAATCATAAGGATTATTACTCTTGGGCATATGATTCTCCTTCTTTTATATAAATAATATTCAATTAATTAAAGGTTATTGAGGAATGTATTCCTCTATATCGCCTTCGTAATCAAGAAATTCTTTTCTGTTATTGGGAATTGTCCTGATTTCTTTATAAGGAATTGGCCATTTTGCAATTTTCTTTATGTTCAGTGACTTGATTTTTAGTTGAGATATTATATCTGATTTGTTTAACTTCTTTTCAAGCTCTAGAAGAGATGATTCTGTGTCAATGAGTTCTGCTATATCTTGTATATTGAATACAAATGCCCTTTTGTAAGATTGAAACAATACAATTACAAGTCCGTGTGAACCTTCAATCTGTGATTTCAGCATTAAGCCGTCTCTTTGTTTATTTGTGAGACAGCTAAAAGGAATATTATCATTATATGTGCATTTTGACTCTATGTAGTATTTGTATGGATACTTGTATAACTCAAAATCGCAGATATTTGACGAACCATACATGCCGGAAACTTGGTCAGGAATTCTGTCAAAACTATATCCATCGTCAGGACGATTCAACCATTCTTTTATCTTGCCTTCGGCTTTCTTTCCGTGTTCGTTTTCTGCCATATATTAGATATATTCATCCTCAGGAACAGATTCGTAATTACCTCTGCGATTGAGGAAATTCTGAAGAATTGAGCTAAAGCAAGGATAGTTGTAAGAAAGATTCAATCTACTTTGGCTACCGTTTGCCCAGATAATATACATATACTCGATGTCTTCTTCATCAAAATAAACATATACTAATTCTACATCTTTGAATTCAGGCATCCAAGTATGAATGAAATCATTCATTGCATTTATAAAATCTTCATAATTCTGCATAATATCACCGCTCCTTATAATATGCCATCATAATTAGTCATTTCTTTAAACTCTTCATCTGAAAGATTCATGCTTCTTGCCCATTTAGGTTTTCTTCCAGATTTAACATAATCAATATAATCTAACATAGATTCATAGTCGCAGCTTATATCACATCGACTCATATTCCACGAATTTTGGCGGTCAAAATCTTTCTTTACTTCAGGAGATAAAGATTGATACCATTTTTCAAATTCAGGCTGCTTACTTAATCCCCATTGATACTTAGCTTCATACTCATCTACAAAAGATATAGCATCTTCTAAAGTATCATATTCTTCGCCATCGCATTCGTCGCCGTACCGGTCGAGTATAGTTGCATCATAAACTATATCGCCGTTAGGATAATCAAATTTTCTTACTTTACCTCTACCACTAGCTGTAGTGTAAACAATTTCATCAGTCGCTGCTTTTACATATATCTTCATACTATCACTCCTATCATCTAATCAAATTATAGAATTTAAGCAACTTTCCAATCTTGATTAGTTGGCCTGAACCTCCAATTGAATCATTATTATAGATATCAATTAACTGCGATACAATAGTTGCAAGTCTCTCAGGTGTTATATCTTCAGGGGCAGTAAGATTATAAGGTTCTTCGTTTGCCTCTAACTGCGTAAGTAAATTTTCTATTCTTTCTGTGTCACCATTAAACTGAATAGAATATTCTTTATTATTGTGGTCTTTGAATATTACTATTTCATCGCTTACTGCTATTAAGTGAATTCCGTCAATAGCATCTAATCTGTTTACAATTGATGCTCTATCATAACTTGATGCTTTAATGTATCTTTTCATGGAGCATTACCTCATTCAACCTTATCAATAGTTTTGCCCATTTCAGCCTCGGGAGTTCCCTTTCTCCAGAAGACATCATAGACATAACTTCCTCTCCAGCCTTGCCTACCTTCAGTATGACAAGTATTTACTGATTCATTCTCAATGAAATTCAATACGCGCTTCGGAACATCTTTCTCAGTATATTCTCTATCTGCTCCGCCGTATCCATCAGGATTTACATATGTTACGCTATATGCTGTTTTAAAAGAATATACTGTCCTTGAAACTGCGTCTATTCGCATATCTCTGATAGTCATTGCTTTAATATATTTTTTCATGTGCTCACCTCGTGGCGTCTAATAATACTTTTACAGCATAATCAAAGGTTGTATCTCCTACAATAAGTTCACAACCTTCGTATACAAACCAACCATCATAAGAAGGATACTGCTGAGCGATTATGAATTCACTTCCTGTCCTTTTACTTCTAACTACACATGACAAACATTGTCCATCTGGCTTAAGTTTCTTCTTTATAGCCTGTTTTGCATATTCTAATTCACTCATCTTTATTCCTTCTCTCCGTAGCCTTCTAAAGATTTCTTCATTTTCTTAGCCCAATTAGATAACGATTTGTTATCATTCTTATTCCATATTTCTAAGTTAGTTAATGCTCTAATTATTGGTGCTCTGCCTTTCTTATCTATTAAGGCCTTGAAATGTTTCACTGGCAAATCTTGAATTGATTTACCTTCGGGAACTTCTAACATTCCTGGATTCTGAACTTCTATATCTGCTTTTGCTTTGATATAAATTTTCATAAATGCTTCTGTACCTTGATTGCATCATCATATGAATGATATGCTTCTCCGTTGACCCAATAGATATCAGAACTAGGATTCATTATATCATCATACTGAACATACCATATGCTTTCAGGATATTCGAGAGATTTCTTCTGGGCTGATTGTTCAGCTTCTTCATTTGAAATATTAAGCCAGTCGTTATGAAAAACTTTTCCATTATCAAATTCATCAGTTCTTGCTATTCTTTTATATGTTGAAGATTTAATATAAATTTTCATATTTTATATCTCCTTAATTATTTTGAATATGATTGTAACTATCAAATTTTAATGTTTCACCTACTTCGTTCAATAGAACTGCCGAATGAACATCTACTTCACTTATTGCTGCTGACGCTAATGTGAGATAATATTTTTGCTCAGCTAAAGGAAGTTCGTTGAACTGATAAGTTAATGAAGATGTAACTCCGTTAGTAGTCTGAAGTTCAAGTACAAGATAATTCATATTACTTTATTTAACCTCGTGAACAAGTGTTCGGACATGGAGCCTCTGAATAGGCCCAGAAGCTAAAATCGATTTCACCTCAGCTGTGCCATCCTCACCGACAACAATTCCATTGATAACAGCCCCTACATTTCCTCTTGTAACTCTGAGGCTATTCCAATCTCTAACAGGGCCTGTTATCTTAGTTACTCTCTTGAGTAAGTCAAGAACAAGATTCTCTCCGTCTCTTTGATTCTGCTTATGAATCTGCTCGTCTGATAAATCCCAAATAGAACGAGCATATTTAAGTGAGCCATATTCTCTTTCAAAAGGCCTCTCAATGTAATCTTCGTCAAATTGCTCTCTTCGAGGGTCTCTATAGCTATAATATCTGTCTCTTTCAGGAATGTTAGGATAAAGTTCTGCTAACTTTGCTTTTTCTACCGAAGGACTACCGGAAGATGTTTCTCCATAAAGGATGACCCAAGCATCATGACGCAGTTGTTGGTAGAAAGGTTTACCTTCGTTCTTGATTCTAAGGTCGTGTTCATCCCACCTAGCGATAATATCATTCATGAATTCTTTGAGACAATCAGGAATTCTATCAATTTCATTAGCCTTCTCTGTCAAGGCAGAAATTTTGGAATTGTAGTTATCAATTATCTTCTGTGCTTCCTTGATTGCTTCGTTTGAATTGTAAATAGAAGATGCATCATCTCTGATACCATATAATGCATGTCCTACATCCTCGCCCCATGGAAACTTTCTGCTAATATCACTAATAGAAAGTTCTTCCGGGACTCTATAAGAATTATGATTCTTAATGAACTCAACATAATTTTGAACTCGAGCAAACTCTTCAGGAGTTACTGCGGGTTCAATTATCTTGTATCTCTTAGCAATACTTGCTTCTTTCTTCTGAATCCAAGCTTCTTTTTTATCTATTTCTGCTTGTTTCTTAGCAATCTTTGCTTCGTAATCTGATATATTTGTTGCTGATTTGATGTAAACTTTCATGAATCATTCCCTTTCGTAATCTATAGTGAGTCCTAAGTTATCAAGTTCGTCTAAAACTTCTTGTGTATTTATCAAATCTGCTTGACTTAACTGATTAGCAAGCCATATAAAGTAGTCTTCAACTATGAGAAGAAACTCAGACTCTCGTCTACTAGAAATAGGTGTATATTTCTCTTCCTTATCAATAGCATACTGAAGTAATCGACATATCTTTGATTGATGCAACCCATAACTGTTGTCTAAGATAAATTTTGAAGAAGGTAACTTATTATTAAATTTAAGTTTGTGCATTTCATGAAATTTTTCCCATACTTCTTTTCTCCAATGCACTCTATTACCCTGAGGGAAGAGATAAAGCTGAGCTAGAGCAATTATAGTCTGCTGAGTATGCGCTTCAATCCATTCTTTAAGGTCTCCACGACTCATTGACATTGCTTTAATATAAACTTTCATCTCATCTCCTTAAAAATTTAGCCCTCAATTACAAGGGCTAATATCTATCTGTCACATTATATAACGATTCTGATTTAATTTACATTTGGTTTGTACTCTGGAGTATATTCTACAAATACATCATTAAGATTATCAAAATATCTATCTAATATATCACCCACATACTCGTACAAGATATCTAAGCTATTTAGATTATTTGAAGAATTTTCGTAAAGTTCAAGCAAGTTATTATGCCTTTCATCTAACAATGCATATTCAACTGGGCCTTCTTCAAAAACATCATAGATAGTGTAATAAGGGACCCAATTATCATCATAAAAAGTAACAGCTAACGGGCAATCTTCTTTAATGCTTTCATATGGAGTTACATCTGTGAGTGATTTCCAGGCATTATCAGAAAGCATATCGTATTCTTCTTCAGTCAATTTATCTTCGTCATACAGATTATCCAGATAGTCCATTATATCTGCTCTATCTTTCTTGCCGAGTACAAGTGATTGCTGTATCCGGTTAAATGCTTCTTGATAGGCTTGTGAATTAGATTTGATATATAATTTCATGATAATCAACCTAGCTCTTCCATGAGGTATGCTACATCTCTCTTAAGTTGAGCTTTATTTAACTTGATGTTAGGGTCATCGTCAATTTCCCCCACTACCCTATCATCTGCAAAGAAATCAGCATATCTGAAACCATCTGGGCCTACATTGACATCATAATCCCAATTATAAGTTTTAGGCAATTTTTGTTTAAGTGCTTCTAAATATTCATCAAAAGACATATTATTAGATGCTGAAATATACTTCTTCATGATAGTTCTCCTGATTATGCCCAACTGATATGAGCAATATCTTCTGCATTGACCTTTGCAATGTCATAAGTAATAGTATAACCTTCTGTTTCTAATTCAGTCAATACATCAGGAAGAATCTTACCATTATAAGTTACATCATACTGGCCGCAATTTGCAGCAGTATTGATAAGATATGCAATAGCTTGTTTCTGCTGTGCTTTTTCTGCAATAGCAGCTACTGCAGCTACGTCATCTTTAGACTTTAATGTTTGAAGTTCATCCATCGGAATTAATGTTGCTTCAGCCATATTCTATATCTCCTTTATATGATTTTACCAAGACATGAAAAGTTCAGCACCGCCATCTTTTGCTAAACTATTAAACCAACTATCTGCAGAAAATTCTGCAACAGTTCCATCTGTGATATTATGAACTCTTATATAATATCCCTTGTTAGCATACTCATTTGCGAGTTCATTGAGAGCATATACATCTGAAGTTTCAGCAGATTCGGCTAAACCTCGCTTCTGGTCATCGTAATAGCCTTCAATAAGAAACTCCTCGTCTAATTCAGGGTCTTTTGAACAAGTTATATCTCCACAAGCCTCTACATCATCACTATCGGAGAAGAATTTTCTATTAGCATATTCAAGAGCTCGATTCAAACTATAAAATGGATTCTCAGAAACTTTCCATATCTCGCCAACATTTCCATTAGCTTTTCTATAAGCATACTGGATTTCATAATATCTTCTATCTTTTTCATTATAGAACATATCAATCCAAACATAACCAGAATCATTAGGTAATGCCTTGCAAATAGTACCCCAATTTCCTTCCTCGTCATCACCTTCTGGGATAATCTCCCACCCTGCAGGGACAGATGGGTGTGATTTTGTAGATGCTGTTATATCTCCGCAAGCTTCTACATCTTCATCATCTTCGTGAAATTTGATAAATTGCTTAAATGCTTCGAGAGCCTTTTTGCTCAGATGTTCAAAACAATCATCTTTTATCCACTCATCTGCACGGAGATTATTTATATCTGAAAGAAGTTCATGATACATGTCTTCATCATAGTGTTCTTTGTTGGCAATATAATATGCCCAATCTTCTTCGTCATATCTATCAAATGATTTAGAATCAAATCCATACGGTTCATCAATATCAAGAGAAGATGTTACTTTACTGCAAGCCTCTACACCTCTTTCTTCTAAACTCTTTTCTGCATTATCTCGTACACATCTATCATCATCATCTTGAGATAATTTAACTAATATGTCATAGGGTGTATTTGGATTTCTTGCCACATAAACTCTAGTTAGTTCTCCATAATCTAACCCATAAGTATCTTCGGATAATTCTTCCAATATCTCAACAGGAGTATTGGGATTTTTAGCTATGAATCTTCTTGAATTAACACTACCAAACTTATCTAAGATTAATCTAAGTAACTTAGGGTCTGCTGAATTGCTGGCTGCTCTTTCAATACTATCAATAACAGAATTTCTAGGAGATATTCCCCATTTTCTTGAACGGTCAAAGTCAATATAGCCTTGACGATTTAATTCTTTTACAAGTTCAGGGTCCTGTAAAGAGTCTTTGATATCTTCTTGAGTCAGTTCTGAAGATTTTACATATATTTTCATATAAAACTCCTTATTGTAAAATACAATTAGATTAAAGGTTTATGTGGTTAAATCTTTAATTATGTTATCTATACAATCAAGTGCTTTTGACTTGTTTCCATCTTTTATGAAGTTTCTTAAAAGATAAAGACGAGCAAGAATGTAATCTTGCTTGTCTTTATTGTAGTTAATCAAATTATCAAGATTTTGATATCTGTCAGGAGTTACATTAAACACTTTAACTATAATTACTTTCGTCACCCTCCGCATAACATCTAGGGCAAAAGCCACCGTCTGTTAAAGGAGTTCCACAGTTAGGACAACGAGAGTTATCTTCTTCTATTGGAGTTAAATCCTCAATATTATCCGGTTTAGTTAACTTAAGAAAAGCAGTAGGTTTAAGTCCTAATCTCTTCTTAGCCTGAAAAAGAATATTATTTCTTGCTTGGTCAATACTAGATGCTCTAGTACTACATTCCCAATCACGAATCTTGATATTGCCAAACCTATCGGCTACACTTCCGCAATAACGATATTCACTTGTTGATTTGATATATAATTTCATGTACCAACCTCACATGAATTATTAAAGGTTGACGGAACTAACAAAACATATTCTTTGTTGATTCCAAAGTGGCTCTTGTTTTCTTTAACATCAACTATGTATTTTTCCCAACCGCGGTCCACTACTTTACATACCATAAGATATTCTGTTGCATTTGGAATATTTTCCATAACTATAGATAGCCACTGACATTGTGTTAATTCGGAATTCTGCTCCTCAAAATAAACTTCTTTATCTTGATAAGGAGGGCATATGAAAACTGAACACTTATCAGAATAAGTGAATTTTGTAGCATCGCCTACATCGATAGGCCGACGTAGAGATTTATGCCATTCAACTAATTCAGAATTCAAATCTACTCCTACATATTGTTTACCTAACTCAATAGCTGCGTCACATCTAGCGCCCCAACCTGCAAAAGGGTCAACTATTGTATCAGATGTGCAGTACTTAGTTATCAAATCCTTAGCAAACTGCTTAGAAAACCACGAAGGCTGTTTGCATGTTCTTGTAACATTCATAGCAGTAAGTATTTGTTTATTATCAATGAACCCGCCAGTATATTTAATTCTATTAACTATCATATTCCATCGTGTTTTTGGGTCATAAAATGCTTCGTGGGCACTAAGTTTACCATCTACTTTTACATCATAAAAACACTTAGGTCTATCAGATGCATATGGAAAATTAACATCCTTGTGGAACAATGAAATATCTACACCAATCAGCGGGTCAGGACATTTATCAAGATAATTTAATCCATTTGATTCTTTAGTATTAGGCCTCCCGCACAACTTAATTGCTTCGGCAGAATTATCAGTTATCAGTATAACATGATGCTGTTTATATAATTCTATTTTCTTCTCGATAGGCACTGATTGAGCATAATCATATACACCTTGAAGATATGGAAGCCCCTTTACCTCAAAAAGCATTCCCTCTATTCTGAAATCTATGAAAGTTTTTCTAATAACTCCATCATATTCAAACTCAATAGGAATATTTCTATCAATAGCAAGTCCAAGCGATTTACAAAAATCATAGACAGTCTTCTCATATAAACTATCTAAAGGAGTTCCGTCTTCGGCTTTAATTCCTTTGCGAGTAATTGCAGCTTTTGAATGAAATTCTGCACTTTGCATAGGCCTACGGACACCGTAGTTACGCAAGTAGCCTTCTTCACCTCTTCGCTTAAATTCATCGCTTTGAGTGACAAATTCTACACCGTATTTATTCAGGCAAGTCTTCTTAGATTTATCCCAAAAATCATCCATCTGAAATGGACAATCTACTCCATATTTTGACTGAAATAAATCTCGACACTTGTCTTTTATTTCTTGTGATTGTGCGGCATTACGTTTACCAAATCGCTTCAGATTAGTTTGTTCTTGTTTCTCTTTCAAAGCAGGATTTCGTAAAGGATAAGGAGTTCCATATCGTTGTTCAATTGTAGCTTCTCTCTTCTTTCGAGTACATTCTTTCGAACAACATAATTGCGAAGATGTAGGCCGCTTGATAATAAACGGTCTTCCACATACTTCGCAATTTCTATAATGAATATCAGAACAAATTGTTTGAGCATTTGTTTTTGGCTCAAACGGTTTTCCACACATCTTACATAACTTCGTCATATTCACCTCCACTAAGGTTAAGTATAGTATATGAGGTAATCAAGTGTAGTGGCACTTGAAACACTGGCCGGTGCTGTCCCTCATTTACTATAACGATTCAATTATTGAATGTCTTCCGGCTTCAGGTATATTGCTCTCGAAATAACGAATGTGCACTGAACCTGTACCAGTCCACCTTCCTGGCTCATATCGCCGTTGTTAAGGTTACTGAGCCAAACACCAGGACATTTAATGATATCTCTTGCCTGCCCGCCTGTACCATCGTATTTAATGAAGTAAACCTGTCTCATATATTGAGAAGGAAGACCTAAGCACTCTGTGAGCGGGTCATATGTCTGCCTTCTCCAAGCCCTGAGAGCCTCAAGAACATTTGGAGTAGTATAGCAATTAAGTGTCCAAGAAACATCGTTGTAATCGACTTTCTGTGGGAACTTGATAATGCCGTTACCATAATGAACGGTAATAGCCTGTTGTGATTCTTCAATGGCTCCTACATCTTGTGTAGAAAGTGTAAGTGTGTCAGAAAATTCTGCAGGGCTTGAGCCATCCATGTTGTAGATTCTAATCTCAAAATTGTTCTTGTAAAGGGGTACATAGGAATCTACGCCTAACATGTGGTTGGTTCCCATTGCTAAAGGTGTGAACATATTGAATTCCTCCATTTGTAATTTATTGTGGTTACATACATTCAAGGTAATCTAACCTTATCTGCAATTAATTAATGATATTAAAATAATATAAGTACAATGTTGAACGATAAAGCAAAACTTACTATCTATAACAAGTATGGCGTAGAAAATATACGCCAATGCGAAGAGTTTGTTAATATTATTCATCCTGACAAAGAATGTAAAGCGTATAAAGACTTCAATGCTTTAATGGCATCAAAAGTTAATGAAGCAATGAAATGGTTGAGTAATAAAAATATAGAATATATTTGGAATGAATGGATAGACGGGCATCTGTATCGACTTTATATACCCGAAAAAGATGTACTTTTGGACTTTGAGTACTATCCTGTTATCAATAAGAATTATAATTACATTCGTATTAATTATGATACTGACATCACAAGAGTACTAGGAAAACTTTTCCCAAGTAAAATAATAGAAACAAATGAACTCCAATTTTGCAAAGCAGTTCAGAAATCTACAAACAAGTTCTTAAAGACGAATGATGTGAATCCGGTCTATTATAAAGACATATTTAGAGCAACTTACATAAAAGACGAGAAAATATATCAGTGTATCATACTTAGAGATAATAAAATAATTACTAATGTTGTTCAAAAAGATTGTTCTATTCCCTACGGAACTTACATGCTACTCAGATATCTAAATGAATGGTTTGAAATTCCTGAGATTCTTATACCTAGTAATCTAGATAACTCGTATACTACAGCAATGTACGAATTACTTGATTTGCCAATAGTACAAACTACACCGAAGAAGAAAATATGGTGGAATATTAAAGGAACTAAATGGCATATCACTGAAGATGAAAGAAAAGATTATATTCCATTCTATTTCACAGAACGGATAACATATAAGTACACAAAATAATAACCCCAAGGCGTGCCAGGTACCTCAGGGTTATTGCGAAAGAAAAATGGGAGGTTAAGACCGTTTACTTTTTGTAGGCTTTAGCAGCAATCTGAGTTGCTCTTCCATAAAGACCATCTACTTTTACTTTAAGGATACTTTGGCAAACTTTGACGGCATTGTAGCACTCGTTGCCATATTCTCCGTCTGCGCCAAACTTAGGAAGGCATCCAGGTGAAATCCAAAGTAACAGTTTCTGTAATTTAACAACTTCCTTACCCTTATCACCCTTCTTGAAATATCCTCTGTTAGGAAGAGTCGGGAACTCTCCTGTATAACCTTGAGGCTCAGGTGCAGGGGTCGGGGTAGGTGTAGGAGTAGGTGCAGGCTGAGGTGCTGATGTATCGTCAACAAGCAAGTTGCTCTGGCTCCAATGTGTCCAAGAAGAATCTAACTTGCTAATGATTACGCCATATTTATGGCCTTTAGCCTCGATAATTGTATCATCGCCAATGTAGACACCTACATGAGACTTTGTAGTATTATCTCCTTTGTAAACAAGTCTACCAGGAACTTTGTCAAAAGAAGAAATCTTGCCCTTAGCAGAAGAATTATTATAAAGTGCAGTTGCACCATAATCTTGCTTTGCATTGTACTTAGGAGTTACATCATCAATGCTATCGGTCCAAAGGTAAGCCTTGATAAGACCGGCGCAGTCAAATACCTGTTTAGGATTCTGAATCTGCTTCTCAAAATCGCTTGCTGTATAATATCGGCTATACTGTGCCTTCTTTGCTTTGTATAAAGCATTACTAGCCATCTGGCCGAATGTACCAAACCAATAATAACAGCCTACTTTAGCCTTCACATAGGCAACAAGTCCACTATTTGTTTTTGCCATAATAGTTTCTCCTTACTTTGATTTAAGTTGCTTGTAAATCTGATTGATACCTGTTGCAGCAAAACCTGATACAATACCAACTGCTACTGCAACTGCCCAATTCTCTGCAGGAATGAAATTAGGAATAGTAAGGAAGATTACAATACCTAAGATTGCACCTAATGCTCCGCAGATAGAAGGAATGAACTTATCAAGTTTCTCATTGCCGATTTTCTTGCAAGTATATCCTACAAGGTAACACATAACTACAATTGCAGGGAATGCTACGAATTCTGTCATTTTACTTTTCCTCCTCTAAGTATTATTCTCTAATAGTTACTATGAATATTAATAATAAAGTTCCTAAATATATACCATATGCAATCAAAGTCGCTAAATCTAATTCCATATAATAATACAAGGTTATTAATCGGAATTAGGAGTAGGAGGTAATATTTCAATATCCTGTGAAAGCACCTGTCTTTGCAGATGGTGAGGGCTATAAGAAAGATATACACAACCGTTTGTTTTCAAGTGAATGGTAGACTGATACAATGCACCTGTTTTAGTAAATTCAACACTGCCGGATTCCCTCTTTATACCATAACCTAAATCTACTTCTATTGCAAATCTTACTTTTCTATCTGATTCATATGGAAGTTGAATTACAAGATAATATTGTGAAAGATACTTGTAGAAGAGTTCTCGAGCTAACTCATCTGTATCAGCAGTATTTGTAGAAAGTATTCTTATTGTATATTGAAGGTCAACATGAATGGCTTTTTCATAATATACTGTATTTGTTTTGTTGTCAAATGCTGCAGGAACACCAAACTGAGCCCTAGAAAAATTCCATAAGTCAGTTATAATGGGCATATCCTCATCTCTACTAACAAGGATAAGTGGATATGTAATTGTATCTTCCTGCATCTGTGCAATTATTCCAGGATATGTTTCTGCATCCGAAATAACTACATTCGGATTTGCATTTGCAGAATTTATAGATGATTTTATATCATCAACTATTGCACGGTCATACAAGTAGAGCACAGTTAATTACCTCTCATTAGTTTATGCTTTATCTCCGGGCCTATATTTACTCTTTAAATCTTCTCCACGATAATCGCTAGGCTGATTTAAGAAGTGGTTTGACGAATTGAATGTTTGAGCAATTTCTTTTCTTGTTCTTCCTACAATAGGCTGACCATTTGCTAAAGGAACTACTTGACATACTAAGTGGTCTGCGGCTACCATATCATAAGTAATTTCAGTAACTCTAAATTTTCTCTCAGTTAATTCGGAATACAGACCTGACATGCTGAAAATACTATCTTTCTGTACCTTTGGTAAATTCCAACTACAATGGATAAGAAAAGGCAAATCGCTGTTATTATCAACTACCCACCCATATCTCTTGAATGTTTTCACCTTAGGGCTACCGTCAAAAAAGATATGTGTTGGCATCGGTTCAGAATAAGAATCAATTTCAGGTTCGCCTTGTTCATTTGACTTAGCGATATTCGGAAACTGATAAGTACAAGGAATACCCTGTTGTTGCAATGCTTCATCATAACGCTTGCGCCAAAGCAGTATATCAGACCCTATTAAGTGATTACTCATCATAATCTCCTTCTCCAATAAGCGGGTCAAGATACTCACCAATACCTGATAACAAAGATTCTAAATCTTCACAATGAATAAGTCCGACAAGATAGGAATTTGACTTTTCACGATAATAATTTATTACATCATCCGTGAAATATGCAGAATAGGTAGTAACTTTTTTGTTCTGATACTGACTATACGGATTATTTACCTGTACTTCTGAAATATAGGGATAATATTTTTCAGGTATTATATCCCAGACTTCTAAAATTTCATCGTCTGTCGCTCTAATGTACCTTTTCATTTATTCTTCATCTCCATATCCGTTATCTTCAATGATATCATCAATATTTGCTACATAAGTAAGCCAAGTCCAGTCAAATAACTTTGTTTGACTCATGAATGTAAGATTTGCAGCAACTCCGTCGTTAAGTTTACTCAGGAATTCAGTATCTCTACAAGTGTAGTCTTGATTAATCCAATCAGGACAATGTTCTACATTGAATGCTACAATGTAATCCGAGAATACTTTGTTGCCTAAACTATCATACTTGTAGACCGGAAGTTTTCTAATCTTATCATAATTAAGACCTGAAAGAGTAATAAGATACGAAATCTGCTCACCGCTAAGATGCTGATTGATTTCAAAGGTGACATCAAATCCAAATTTATTCAATTCGGCAAGGATTTCATCTGTGGTAAATTCTTTAATCTTACCTGAAACAGGGTCAGGAGTTAATAAAGTTCCTTTAGAATTTATCAGGCAAGCAAATAATGTACCGTATTGAGTATGATTTACTAATATAATAGTTCCTTCTAACCTATGGCTTCCATCGTCAATTACAGTCTTAACTGTAATATATAAATCGACTGAATTATTCGACTTACATTCGGATAATTGAAGCCAATTTGATATGTTGTATCTTAAAGGAAATGTACTCATACAGCTACCTCATTGCTATTTTCTACTTCCGGAGCTGACTTCTTAGCCGCTTCAATTGCAGCTTTATGCTCTTTAATGTAAGCCCTTAATTCAACCTGAAATCCAATAAGGTTATCTGTTGACGCATCAGGATAATCACTGAAATACTTTGCAACCTGGTCTAACTTTAACTTGAAGTAAAGAATTCTTTCTTCAACATCTGTTATATCAGGATGTTTCTCAATGAAGATAAAGTATCTTGTTAATACGGAACTGAATGATTTATGAATAACCGGACTATTTACAGATAAATCTGCTTTTTCAATAGTCTTAAAATTTGTTGAGTTAAACTCTTTCAGATTCTTGAAGAACAAGTCTGTCAAATCTTTTGTAGGTCGCATATTACATCATTCCTCCCATACCTTCTTCGCCACCGCTAGACAAATCAACATCCCAATTCATTACATCAGAACCGGTCTTAGGGAAGGCCTGAGTAAGGATTTCCTGAATTGCTGACTTATAATCAGATATGTCTTCAACACCAAGTTCCTTCATCAAAGTTACAAGGTTTTGAGCTTGGCCGATAGTAGCATCACGTTTTTCAAATAATACCTGGTCCATATTAGTAATGATAGGATTCATATTAAGAACGAACTTATCAACGAAACCGCTCATATTTCTTGATAAGAAATACTTATTAAGAGCATCTCGCCAACCATTCTTATATGCTGTTTCAATCCTTGCAAGAATATTTGCATAAAGGGCTGACCTTTGTGACATTACTGAACCTGCATTACCCAAACCTTCTGCAGCAGAATAGTTCATCGCTTCTTTAGGTACGCCTAATACTGATAACTTCTTATCTTGATAGTAATCAAGAAGTTTGTTTTCACTTTCACTAGGCTCACCCATATTCAAATCTGTAATAGATATTGCATCTGAGCCATTTACTTTTGCTAAATAGATGAGGTTATTAGGGCTCTGCGGATTGACGAAACTTTCTGCATTTCCTGTAGCCGTATTAAGTGCCAACTGCTGCTCAATCATATCCTTGATTACTTGGAGATTTTCTCTAATCTCGTTTTCCTCTGCAGTTGTTCCGCAATCTACATTTATGAACCTTACTGTTCTTGTTAATGAAGAAAGTAACATCGCGTCTTCTAAAAGACTTAATGTTTGTGTAGGCTGTACTGCTTGAGATAAGATAGGCTCAGCAAATTGAATATCGTAATCAACTTGCTCGTTGTTAGAATCTGTGCCTGAAATGTGATACTTACCAAGTAATCCACCTAAAGAGAAGTGAATTATTGACGATTCAGGATAACTTATAATCTGTTCACTGAAGAACGAAGTATTATCAGAATTAGGCTGAAATAAATATCCTTGAGGTTTTCCTTGATACCAAATATGAATAATATCTTCAGGAGGTATCATATAAGAAGGAATAATATCATAATCCTTATTTACAAGAGTATTGTCGTCTAATGCAACTAATTCTCTTGTTTGATGAACTCCCGGAACTCGATAAGTTTCTGTTGTAGGAATGTAAACCTGGCCTACTGTTGCCAACTCAAGAATATGGTCTCGAGCATAATCGTTTACTTTCCATCTCTTAAAACACTGATTAATGATGTCTGCTACATTCTTGTGGTCATCGTCAATAGCTGTAGCCCATATGATGTCTCCTGAACTATTTGCGGTTGTAGCATCTGTCGCATAATAGTTTAATGCGGTACTTATTTGAGAATCTCTTGCAAGAGCACGCATTACATTAATCTGTGTTCTAATATCTTCAATATCTGAAGCACCTCTGAGGTCAGATACTTTATAGAATGTTCCACTTACAGCTACAGTGCTTCTTAGACGAGATAAGATATTTTGCTTTTTAGGAGCAAATAATCTTTCATACCAGTTAGCCATTAAGTAAATCCTCCGATTTCATTGATAAAAAAGGTTTACTTGAGAAATTTCTCAAGGTCTTCGTCAATAGAATATCTCTCAAAGAACTTTGACTCATCAAACAACGGGATGTCTAACTCTCTAGCGGCTTGAATTGCTAATCCGTCTATGTTCTCTTTAATATCTCCTACAACTACACAAGATACTTTCTTATCCATTGTTGTGACAACTGTAGCAGAGTAACTCTGAAGTATTGCTATAATATCTTCAGTACTTCCGTGTAAGAATTTACCTGTTATCATAACACGCTTATCTCTGAGTACTGGAGCACCATCAAACTTAATGAGTTTTCCATCGTTGTCAATTTCAATCTGTTCTGAATTGATTATTGTTTCAAGTTCAACAAGATTACGAGGTTCAGATATCCATCTCATGAATCTAGGAGGAACATCCATATCTAATTCTGTCTTAATTCTGAGAGGGCCTACAAGATAATACTTAAGAGTATCAAATGAATTATTGCACTTATTGCATAACTTGATGAGCCATTCTCTATTCAAGCCAACTTCACCTGAAACTACAGCATATACTATTTCAGAAAGAGGCTTCTTTATCTTGACATCTTTATATTGAGGAAGTAATAAGAAATCAGGGAATATTGAAATATCTCCAGATTTTGTAACCTTATCAAACTCATCGGTAGATAATTCATCAATAGAAAGAATAGAACAGAATCTCTTTATCCTTGGATACATCCTCGAGATACAGAAGTCATCGCTACAAGTCATTTGACCTGCTTCAGGTACATCTAATATCTTGTGACAAGTTGAACAAGTTATCTTAGTTGACAATCTGTCCTTATCAGTTGAATTTGCTGTATCACTCCATATTACATGATAGCCATCGACAACTACTTGTGAATTCTTCTGAATGTTATATCTAACTGCTACAGGATAATCTAAAACAAGAGATTCGTCTCCATATTTAATACCATATTTGATATAACCATCATAATCAATGAGATTAACAGGCGTATCAGTAACTTTAAATGTCTTAAGGTTACATCTATGGAATCTTCCGATACTCTGACCTTCAAATATTATGAATCCTGAAATAAGAGGATATTCAAATGAGATATTGCTATTTCCTTTGATATATGTCTCTAACATGCTGTCAGTAGCATCAACAGGGACTGCCCAACAAGGAAGCGACTCAAATCCTACCATTTTTGTCCATCCCTGCATAGAGGAAGGAGTTATAGCCATTGCGCCACTCTCTACATTTCCTACATAGAACTTATACTTAGGGCTACCAGAAATAATATCTGCTACAATTCTGTCAAACTCGCAGTCAGGGAGGATACCTTCAGGGCATTCTATTTCATTTGAATAAAATACACCCCAAATATCTGTTGTGCCTCCATGAAGTTTGATAGTGTTAGGAACAAGTCCCTGCCTTACAAGTGCTTTCATGAAATCTTCACCGAGGTCTGTCTTATCCTCAAAGCCCTGATACACTTTATTAAGCATACCGTGAGCATCATAATGAAGAGTAACTAAGAGACCTGTTGGTACAATGT
>Ga0310690_10000388_pt1 | contig 98042 bp, 75 predicted proteins | sample AusTroGonzalo_MG_2_FD_207661 | JGI IMG/M metagenome (GOLD analysis project Ga0310690, IMG submission 207661) | Bovine rumen microbial communities from tropical cattle in Woodstock, Queensland, Australia - Gonzalo_04 (v2) (version 2) | ecosystem: Host-associated > Mammals > Digestive system >...
ATCTGATGAAGGAGCATCCCGAGTTCCGGCTGGCTTTCAGCGTGAGTGCCACCAGTAGGCCTCCGCGTGGTAAGGAACAGGATGGTGTGGATTACTATTTCCTCTCTGAAGAAGAGTTCCGTCGTCACATCGAGGCTGGTGATTTCTTGGAATATGAGGAGGTCTATAAAGGTCGTTTCTATGGTACCCTCAAGAGTCAGGTTGAGGAGAAACTGGCGGCCGGAAGGAATGTGGTGTTCGATGTGGATGTCAAGGGTGGCATCAATATCAAACACTACTATGGCGAAAAAGCTTTAAGTGTCTTCATTCAGCCTCCTTCTTTGGAAGTGTTGCGAGAGCGTTTGATAGGCAGAGCTACCGATGAAATGGGGCAAATTGAACAGCGTCTGGCAAAAGCAGAGTACGAAATGTCGTTCGCTCCACAGTTCGACCGCATCATCGTCAACGACGACCTTGAGACAGCAAAACAGGAGGCAGTCGCGTTGCTGAAAGAGTTTTTGGATCCCCTAACCCCCGTTAAGGGGGAATAATGTTCAATGCTCAATGTTCAATATTCAATGAAAACTGGCATTTACGGGGGCAGTTTCAACCCCATTCATTTGGGACATGTTTGCTTGGCGAAAGCGCTTGCCGAGAGCGGCCTTGTCGATGAGATGTGGCTAGTGGTCTCTCCGCAGAATCCTTTCAAAGTAGATGAGCACCTCCTTGATGATGAGAAACGGCTCTCTCTGGCACGTCTTGCTGTTGCCGATGTACCCGGTGTCGAGATCTGTGATCGTGAGTTCTACCTGCCTAGGCCCTCCTATATGTTTAATACGCTCCGGGCCTTGAGTCGGGAACATTCCGACCGCGAGTTCGTTCTTGTCATTGGTGCTGACAATTGGGAGCGTTTCCCCTCCTGGTATCGCAGCCAGGATATTCTCTCTACCTATCGTGTCATCATATATCCTCGTCCTGGCTACGTTTGTAAGGGTGTGCCTCAGGGAGTTACTATTGCCGATACGCCCCTGTTCGATATCAGCAGTACAGAGATACGCTATCGTATTGCTTTCGATTCCGATTATGACGGCGAGGGGCTTTGTCCTGCTGTTTGGGAAGAAATTAAACGGGAAGGGTTGTATCTTTGAGGCTTTAGGCAATCAAAAAAGATTTTGTACCGTAATTTTTGCTGAATAAACCGTTTTTTATTTGTTAAGTCGCAAAAAGCCAGTATCTTTGCCCGCAAAAACGTACAATTTTTATACAATGAGGCCTCAAATAACGTTTTCGGCTGTCCTTTTTGTGCTAATTGGAATACTTTTCCCTGCTAAACTTTTGGCAGAGGATGAGCTGATAAAGTATGGTAACTTCGACTCGTGGATTACACGCTCTATTAAAGAGAGTGTGCTTATTGGTGGTAAGACGCAAACGCTCTATGAGATTGGTCCCAAAGGAACCTTCGATGGTGCCCGTGCTTATACTAATCAAGGGGGCTCACCTTGGGCAAACAGCAATGTCTATGCCAAGGTATATGGAGTGGTGAAGACCAATATTAGCGTCTTTCCAGAGGCGCATCGCGATGGTCTGTGTGCTAAACTCAGTACGTGTATTGTCAACTGCAAGGCTGTTGGTGTGGTCAACATCAGCGTTCTCTCTTCTGGTAGTATCTTTCTGGGCTCTCTAATAGAGCCGATTACCAGCTCGAATGACCCCATGAGTAAAATGAATGCGGGCATTCCTTTTACAAAAAAGCCGAAGGCAGTAAAGTTTGACTATAAGTATTATTTCCCTGGTGGTGATCGCATTCGTGAGACAGGTTTCAGCCGCCGCCAAACGGTGAGCGGAAGAGATATGGGACAATGTATTCTCCTGTTGCAGAAGCGTTGGGAGGATGCAAATGGTAACATTCATGCTCTGCGAATTGGCACGATGCAACATTTCTTTAGTCAGAACACTCCCGATTGGAAGGAAGACCAGGTTTTCTCCATTCATTATGGCGACATCAGTCACGAGAATTTTTATAAGAAAGAGATGGCCCTCATGTCCGGCAGCAACGCCTTCCACGCCATCAACAGCAAAGGCGTGAATGTGCCTATCCAGGAAGAAGGTTGGGCAGATCCCGGTGAGACTCCCACACACATCATTCTTAAGTTCGATAGCAGTTCTGGCGGTACCTACGTAGGCACAGTCGGCAGTACGCTATGGTTGGATAATGTCAGATTTGTATATTGATGCGTCCCTATTATCTCGTTCAGGAGTCATTGCTTCGTCGCAATCTGCAGCTCATTCGGACTATCGCAGAGAGAGCCGATGTGGAGATAATCCTTGCTTTCAAGGCCTTTGCATTGTGGCGCACATTTCCCATTTTTCGAGATTTCATCGGCCATACTACGGCCAGCAGTCTCAGCGAGGCTCGACTCTCGTTGGAGGAATTTGGCTCTCTAGCACACACCTACAGCCCTGCTTACGAAGAGGAAGAGTTCGAAGAGATACTCCATTGCAGCGGTCATGTGACCTTCAATTCGCTCACGCAGTACGAACGAATGTTGCCAAGAATTGCCCATTTCATCGAGCATCCTGTCTCTTATGGGCTTCGCGTTAACCCCGAGTATAGCGAGATAGAAACTGAACTCTATAACCCATGTGCTCCGGGCAGTCGCTTTGGCGTGCTTGCTGAACAGTTGCCCGAACAGCTTCCTTCTTACATTGAGGGCTTTCATTGCCATTGTCATTGTGAGAGTCCTGCTTTGGCGTTGCAACATACGTTGGTGCATCTCGAAGAGAAGTTCGGTCGCTGGTTTTCACAACTGAAATGGCTCAATCTGGGTGGTGGACATCTGATGACCCGCAAGGACTATGATGTAGAGCTGCTCATCAGTATCCTGCAAGGTTTGCATCATCGCTATCCTCATCTGCACATTATTTTGGAGCCGGGCAGTGCTTTTGCCTGGCAGACAGGACCGTTGGTTTCCCAGGTCGTTGATATTGTTGAGAATCATGGCATTCAAACGGCCATCCTCAATGTCTCTTTCACATGTCATATGCCCGACTGCCTAGAAATGCCCTATCAACCCGAAGTGCGCGGTGCAGAAAGTCTTCCCTTCGAAGCCGCTTCTGCTCCAGGTGCGAAAGAACGGAACATTTATCGTTTAGGTGGAAACAGCTGCCTCAGCGGCGACTACATGGGCAGCTGGTGTTTCCCGAACCCATTGCGGGTTGGGCAGGAAATCATCTTCGAGGACATGATTCATTATACTACGGTCAAGACCACGATGTTCAACGGTATCATGCACCCCTCCATCGTCCTTGAACACGAGGACGGTACTCGTGAGATTATGCGTGAATATTCATACGAAGATTATCGCGACAGGATGGATTGACTCCATCCCCCTTTTAGAGGGAGTTTTCAATATATGCGATACGCAATGATAGGACTTTTCCCCGTTTGTTTAGGGAAAATCCTCGTTCCTCTTGTCGTTTTTGTGCGTACCTTTGCGGTGTGAATCAGAATTTTGAACGCAAAACCGATACGACTATGAAAAAGTTTATCCTTTCTTTCGTAATCATGATGGCAGCCTGGATGGGTGCCAATGCAATGAGTCTCGAACGTGCACAGGCAGAAGCTCTCTACCTGACCGATAAGATGGCCTATGAACTCAACCTCAACGACCAGCAGTATAATGATGCCTACGAGATCAACCTCGATTACTTCCTCAGTATAGGTACTCCTTCCGACCTCTATGGTGTCTATTACAACCACAGAATCAGCGACCTGCGTTGCATCCTGCACGATTGGCAGTATAGCTTGCTTTTTGCAACCGATTATTTCCTGCGTCCTATTGTATGGCGCGCCGGACATTGGTTTTTTCCTATATATGCGCGTTATAATCGCGGGTTCTTCTATTATAGCTATCCCAGTGTTTGGGTTTCCTATCGTGGCGGACATAGTCATTACCACCATCATGGAGGTTTCTACGGCGATCGTCGGCCTGTATGGAATGGTGGAATGCGTGGTCACGACATGCATCGTCCTTCTCCCGGAATGGGTGGTCGCGTAGGAGGGGCTCGTCCTGGAGGTGTCCGTTCTGGTGGAGGCAAAGGCTATAGTATTGACTTCGGAGGACGTGGCGGACGCAGTGGTGGTGGCAATGGCGGTTCCGTGAATCCTGGTGGCGGTCATAGTGGTGGCGGTAATGGCGGTTCCGTGAATCCTGGTGGCGGACGCAGTGGTGGCGGCAATGGCGGTTCCGTGAATCCTGGTGGCGGACGCAGTGGTGGCGGCAATGGCGGTTCCGTGAATCCTGGTGGCGGTCATAGTGGTGGCAACCATGGCAATTCCTTCGATGGAAGTAGCAGCAGAGTAGGTGGTAGCAGAAGTGTGGGCAACTCCAGTGGTTCAAACTATGGAAATCATAGCAGCAGTAGTAGCCGTAGTGGAGGTTTCAGCAGCGGTGGTACTCGCAGTGGAAGTCCCAGTTTCGGTGGCCATAGTGCTGGAAGTGGTCGTGGCGGCGGTTTCAGTGGTGGCGGCAGCCGCGGTGGAGGTTTCAGCAGCGGCCATAGTGGAGGTGCCCATAGTAGTGGTGGCAGCCGCGGTGGCAGAAGGTAAAAACTCGTATAATATAATATCTTAATAAAATAGCGGCAGCTACTCGTTTTGAGGCGAGTAACTGCCGTTTACTTTTTATAAATCTTTGGTCGAGGGCTGTTATTTGCAGCCGGGACACCAGGGCTTGAGCTGCTTGAAGAAATCGTTGCCCTTGTCATCGACGAGGATGAAGGCGGGGAAGTCTTCTACATCAATCTTCCAGATAGCCTCCATACCCAACTCGGGATATTCTACACATTCGATGCTCTTGATGCTGCTCTGGCTCAGTACGGCAGCTACACCACCGATAGTACCCAAATAGAAGCCGCCATGCTTCTTGCAGGCATCTGTTACCTGCTGAGTACGGTTACCCTTGGCAATCATTACCAGAGAAGCGCCGTTAGCCTGGAACTCATCTACATAGGGATCCATACGGTTAGCTGTGGTGGGACCCATAGAACCACAGGGATAACCCTCTGGAGTCTTGGCAGGACCGGCATACAGCACAGGATAATCCTTGAAGTACTGAGGCATACCCTCACCGGCATCCAGACGAGCCTTCAGCTTGGCATGAGCAATATCACGAGCCACAATGATGGTACCCTTCAGGTTCACACGAGTGCTGACGGGATACTTGGTCAGTTCTGCACGAACAGCATCAATACCCTTGTTTAGGTCTATCTCGATACCCTTGGGACCTTCACCCGGATTGCGCAATTCCTCAGGAATCAACTCTGATGGGTTACTATCCATCTTCTCAATCCAGATACCGTCCTCGTTGATCTTAGCCTTAATGTTGCGGTCTGCCGAGCAGCTAACGCCCATACCAACGGGCAGAGAAGCACCATGGCGGGGCAGACGAATCACACGAATGTCGTGAGCCAGGTACTTACCGCCGAACTGAGCACCCAAACCAATCTTCTGAGCCTCCTTCAGCAGTTTCTCTTCCAAGTCGATATCACGGAAGGCACGCCCTGTTTCGTCGCCTGTAGTAGGCAGATTGTCATAGTACTTGATAGAACCCAGCTTCACGGTCAGCAGGTTCTTCTCGGCACTGGTACCACCAATAACAAAGCAGATGTGATAAGGAGGACAAGCAGCTGTTCCCAGGTGCTTCATCTCCTCAACGAGCCAAGGTAGCAAAGTCTTCTCGTTCTGGATGAGTGCCTTTGTCATGGGGTAGAAATAGGTCTTGTTGGCAGAGCCACCACCCTTGGCTACGCAGATGAAGCGATATTCGGCACCTTCAACAGCCTCGATGTCAATCTGGGCAGGCAGGTTGCACTTGGTGTTCACCTCGTCGTACATATTCAGGGGTGCGTTCTGAGAGTAACGCAGATTGTCCTGAGTGAAGGTGTTGAAGACACCACGTGAGAGTGCTTCCTCATCCTCGAAACCTGTCCATACCTGCTGACCCTTTTCGCCATGAATGATAGCGGTACCGGTATCCTGACAGAAGGGCAACACGCCTTTGGCTGCTACATCGGCATTGCGCAGGAACTGCAGTGCCACATACTTATCGTTTTCACTTGCCTCAGGGTCGGAAAGCACTTTGGCTACCTGCAGGTTGTGCTCGCGGCGCAGCATGAACTCCACATCGTGGAAACACTGTTGTGCCAGCAAGGTCAGCGCGTCTTTGCTAACCTTCAGAATCTTATGACCCTCAAATTCGCTTACGCTTACACCCTCCTTTGTCAGGAGACGGTATTCGGTTTTGTCCTCGCCCATCTGGAACATTGGGGCATACTTAAAGTTCATAGTTAAGAGTTATGAGTTAAGAGTTATCAATGCGGTAGCAAATTCGTGGATGCTTTAGCACCACGGCGCGATTGTAGTCGCGGAACTTCATTTTTCATTCTTCATTTACTTCGTAGTGCTCGAACAGGAAGTCGTTATAGGGATATTTTTGGACATGCAGCTCGCGCACTTTGTTGTAGAGCACCTGCTTGAGCGTGTCGAAGCCCGTCCGCTCCTGTGCCGAGATAAAGAGGCATTGACCGCCGAGGCGTGACATCCAGGTACGTATCAGCTCGTCGAGCGAGACGTTGCGACTGGTAGCTGGCGTTAGATCGTCGGCATCCTTCTCTTCCCAGGTGTAGGCATCTATCTTGTTAAAGATAATCATCTGCGGCTTCTCACTGCAACCTAGGTCGGCTAGCGTCTTATCGACCACCTTTATCTGCTCTTCGAAGTCGGGATGACTGATATCGACGATGTGGAGCAGGAGATCGGCCTCGCGCACTTCGTCAAGGGTCGATTTAAAGGAATCGACAAGGTCGGTGGGGAGCTTGCGGATGAACCCGACGGTATCGGAGAGCAGGAAGGGTAGATTGTCCACGATAACCTTGCGAACCGTCGTGTCGAGCGTTGCGAAAAGTTTGTTCTCGGCGAACACCTCGCTTTTGGAGAGTAGGTTCATCAGGGTACTCTTGCCCACGTTCGTATAGCCTACCAAAGCCACACGAATCATGCGGCCTCGGTTGCTGCGCTGAGTCGTCTTCTGCTTGTCGATTTCAGCCAGACGTTGCTTGAGCAGGCTGATGCGGTTCAGGATGATTCGACGGTCCATCTCGAGCTGCGTTTCACCTGGCCCTCTCAAACCTACAGAGCCTTTTCCACCACCACTACCGGAGCCACCGCCCTGTCGCTCGAGGTGCGTCCATAATCTTTGCAGACGGGGCAACATATAGCGGTATTGAGCTAGTTCGACCTGCGTCTTGGCATTTGCTGTCTGTGCCCGCATCGCAAAAATGTCGAGGATGAGGTTCGTTCGGTCTAGAATCTTAACCTTCAGTTCGTTTTCGATGTTGCGGAGTTGCTTAGCGGAGAGTTCGTCATCGAAGATAACCATCGATACCTCGCGCTCGGCATCTTCCTCTGCTTGTATGTAGGCACGAATCTCTTGCAGCTTGCCTATACCCAGATAAGTAACGCTGTTGGGGCCGTTCATGCGCTGGGTAAAGCGGCGGATGGTCTTTGCTCCTGCTGTCTCGGCAAGGAACTCCAGTTCGTCGAGGTACTCCGTTGTCTTGCGCTCGTCCTGATTGGGCGTGATGAGACCTACCAATACAGCTGTCTCAGGGTTATCGTCCACCACATTGTGGAACTTGACACTCGTCATGCCGTCCTCGAAGGGCAGCGACGAACGCGAAGAATTATAATGTTTGCTCCGCGAGGTCTTCATTTAACTTGTACGACAAGGTATTTGCTGATGCTCCAGAACTTCTGGGGGTCGGTGATGTGTATTTCATATAGACCCTGCTTGTCCTTTGCCAACTGGTAAGAACCAGCAGGATGTGCAGTGAGCACTTGGGCACTCTTGCTGTAGAACTTGAGGTCCTTGTCGTAGCGAATGTCAATCTTCGTAAAGTAGTCCTTGTTGAAGTCGCCGTTCTTGAGTACGTCGCCGTTTGTCAGGATTTTCTGCTCCTTCAGTTCGCTCTTGGTGCCAAAGACGAACCAAGCGGTGTTCAGTTCCTTGTCCTGCTGCTGAACCTTTTCCGTCTTGGCACGATTGTCTTCTGTCAAAGCAGCTACATCGTTGCTGAGTCCTGCAATAGCGTTGCCCTGAATCTCTAAGAGTGCATCTTTCTCTGCCATACTTGCCTCTAGTTCTTGGATGCGAGCTGCCTGAGCATCAATTTGAGCTTGCAGGTTCTCGATGGTCTTCTGCATCTTGGTTCCCTTGATGCTGCTGTTCTTGAGTTTCTCCTGCAGTTGGGCAATCATTTCGCGGTTCTGCTGCATGGCCTGCTGGATGAACTCCATGTTCTCGCGAATCACGTCGCGACTGCTGGCACTCTCGGGATTGCCGTCTGCAATCGTCACGCGGCCTTCTGCTTCGTTGATGCGGCGAATGCCTTCTTGCACCTCGTTGAAGGTGCCTAGGATGTCATCCAACTCCATATCTTTCTCGTTGATAATGCGCTGCAAGGAATCACGTTCCTGTTGAGCAGCGTCAGATTTTCCATCTGTCAAATTGCAAGCACCCAGACTCAGGGCGCATGCTACAAAAAATAAAAGTTTCTTCATCATATTATTTACTATTTGACGATTTACTATTCACTATTTATTTACGATTCTATCATTTATTTCCCCTAAGGGGGTCCCATTACTATCACGAATTCGCCTCGGGGTTCGTTCGCTGTGAAGTGGCGCAAGACCTCTTGGAGCGTACCGCGCACACTCTCCTCGTGGATTTTGCTTATTTCGCGACAGACACTCACTTGCCGCTCGGGGCCAAATACCTCAACGAACTGACTGAGTGCTTTCACGATGCGATGTGGTGACTCATAGAAAATCATTGTCCGCGTCTCTTCGGCGAGTGCCTGCAAACGTGTTTGACGCCCCTTCTTCTGTGGCAAGAAGCCCTCGAAGCAGAATCTGTCGCAGGGCAAGCCACTGCTCACCAATGCCGGCACAAAAGCTGTCGCTCCAGGTAGGGTGATGACCTCGATGCCGGCACGGATGGCTTCGCGAGCCACCAAGAAGCCCGGGTCGCTGATGCCAGGTGTTCCTGCATCACTCACAACGGCTATTGTTTGCCCGCTCAGCAAGCGTTCCACGATACTTTCCACGGTCTTGTGCTCATTGAACTTGTGGTATGGGAGCATTGCATTCTTGATGTCGAAATGCTTAAGCAGGTTGCCGCTTGTGCGGGTGTCTTCGGCAAGGATGAGGTCGGCCTCGCGCAACACTTTGAGTGCCCGCATCGTAATGTCCTCGAGATTGCCTACCGGAGTTGGCACCAAGTAGAGTGTTCCCATACCTTATTCTATAGCTTGTCGCAGGTGCAAAGATACAAATAAAAGTGAAAAGTGAAGACTGAAGAGTAAAGAAATTGCTGCTTCATCTGATTTTTTTCACTTTTCACTTTTCACTTTTCACTTAAATATCGTATATTTGTGGCTGCAAAATGTATTTCAAAATGAAAGACGTAGGTTCAAGCAATGGCGAGATGATGCGTCGCGGTCGTGTAGAAGTCGTGTGTGGCTCCATGTTCTCCGGCAAGACAGAAGAGTTGATTCGTCGTCTCCGTCGGGCACAGTTCGCAAAGCAAAAAGTGGAAATATTCAAACCCGCCATAGATGTTCGTTACAGCGAGGAAGAGGTGGTAAGTCACGAGGGTAACAGTATCCTCTCTACACCTGTCGATTCTTCCGCTAGTATCCTGCTCATGGGGCAGGAGAGCGATGTGGTTGGCATCGACGAAGCGCAATTTTTCGACGAGCATATCGTAGAGGTATGCAACGAATTGGCATCTAGGGGTATCCGTGTTATTGTTGCAGGTCTCGATCTTGACTTCAAAGGACAGCCCTTCGGTCCAATGCCCCAACTCTGCGCTATTGCCGATGAGGTGACAAAGGTGCATGCCATCTGTGTCCGTTGTGGTGCCCTCGCTTATGTCAGTCATCGAATCGTGGCGGGTGAGAAGCAGGTGATGCTTGGCGAGAAACATGAGTATGAACCCCTTTGCCGGGAATGCTATGCTTTGACAATGAAAGAATAAGAGAATAAGAAAATAAAAGAATAAGAAGTTTTGACAGGTATTTCTTATTATCTTCATTTCACATTTTCTAAATATCTATATTATGTTAGAACGTGAGATTACTTTCGATCGTGTTATTCGCTGGGTTATCGTGGCACTCGGAGCGACTGCTGCCGTGTTGCTCATCAACCGTCTTTCCAAAGTCCTGTTGCCATTCTTTATTGCATGGATTTTGGCATATATGATTTATCCTTTTGTTCTCTTTTTGCAAAACAAATGCCGCCTACGCTATCGTGTCGTCAGCATCGCAGTAGCTCTACTCATTGTCCTTGCCATCCTGGCTCTTGCGGCTTTCCTCGTGGTGCCGCCCATCATCGAGGAAAGTATCCGTATGGCAGGACTCATCTCCGTCTATTTCAAGGATACACTAGCGTCTTCTGAACTCTTTGCGAACCTCCAGAAAGCATTGCAGAACTATGCTACTGACGACTCTCTGATGCAGCTCATCCAACAAAGCAGCGTCGTTGATCTCGCGCAGAATCTTGTGTTGCAGGTTTGGGGGTTTCTTTCGGGTACGATTAACTTTGCCATCGGTATATTGGGCAGTGTTGTTGTATTGCTCTATCTGTTCTTCCTTCTTCTGGATTACGAGAAGATATCAGACGGTTGGCTTCGTTTCATTCCTGCCAGCAAGCGCAACTTCACCGGAATGGTAGTGCAGGATGTCAAGAACGGTATGAATGCCTACTTCCGTGGCCAGTCTCTCATCGCACTCTGTGTCGGAATTCTTTTCAGCATAGGTTTTCTCATTATCGATTTTCCGATGGCAATAGGTCTGGGACTTTTCATCGGATTGCTCAATCTTATTCCTTATCTGCAGCTCGTCGGGTTCATTCCAACGATACTGTTGGCATTGGTTAAGGCAGCCGATACAGGTCAGAGTTTCTGGATTATCATGCTTTGTGCTTTGGTCGTTTTTGCTGTCGTTCAGGCTATCCAGGACATTTATCTCACGCCGCGTATCATGGGGCATGTAATGGGTTTAAACCCCGCCATCATTCTGTTGAGTCTCTCCATTTGGGGCAGTTTGCTGGGCATAATCGGACTCATTATAGCCCTCCCGCTCACCACCTTGCTCATTTCCTATTATCGACGTTTTATCCTCCAGGAGACGGGAGAAGATGTCCAAAATGAACCTACAAAAAAGAAAAAAGTAAATGAAAGCGAATAATTTTTCACTTTTCACTTTTCACTTTTCACTTTTATTTGTACCTTTGCACCCGCATTTACAAAAAATGCATTTAGGTTGACTCGCTAGCTCAGTTGGTAGAGCATCACACTTTTAATGTGGGGGTCTTGGGTTCGAGCCCCAAGCGGGTTACCAAAAAGAGAGAGGCACACGCCTCTCTCTTTGTTTTTGGGGCTCTCGTTCAAGCAGGTTAATGCTTTTTATAGTTTTATCGCTTTGCCAGTCTTGGCACTGCGGATGGCGGCTTCGAGGATTTGGACAACGAGGATATTGTTCTCCAAGGCGGAGAGGTCGGAAGACTGTTCCTCAATCTCTCCCCTAACAAGCGCTTTCAGATAGCGGTAGGAATCGTCATAGGGCGGCAAGAGTTTCGGTGCGTTGAACTCTCGGCCTTGCCTGCCATCAACTAGAAGCTGCATCCGATTCCCATTTTTTTGGTATGCATAGCCTCGTGAGCCATAGACGTACATATCCTTCCTGTTCATCGGCCAGCACCAAGAACCCATCACTTGAACGGTGCAGCCGTCATACTCTAATAGAATGGTTGCATCGTCATCGACCTTTGGATAGACCTCAGGTTTGTTGTGTTGCAGGACGGCAAAGACGCTTTTGGGTTTCTCTCCATTAAGCAGCCAAGTGGCAAGATTCACACCATAGCAACCGAAGTCGATAACTGCACCGCCGCCATTCTGTACAGGGTCGGTGAGCCAACTGAGAAACATTCTGTCGCAGCCAATCTCCTTCGGTCCTTGGTGGCCGTCATAGACTTCGATGCGCGTGACGTTCCCAAACTGACCGCGCTCAACAAGGCTCTTGAGATGATGATTGGTCGCGTACCAAGTCGTTTCGTAGTTCGTCATAATCTTTATGCCAAACTTTTTTGCCAGCTCCTGCATTCGAAGGGCTTGCTTGTAGGTCGTTGCCAGCGGTTTCTCCACCATCACATGGATGCCTCGGGGGGCACAGATTTCCACAGTTGTCATATGATGCAGAATACTGCCGTAATCCACAACTACTTCGGGTTTCTCTTTGTCGAGCATCTCGGCAATTGAGGCATAGAACTTTTCCTTTGGCAGGCGGCCAACAAGGTTGTTGTGGGCACGGAAGTCATCGTTCTCTTCCGCTACACCAACGATGACGAAATCGCCACGATTCATTGCATTGATAAGGTTCCAAAGGTGTCCGTGAGCCACACCTGACACACCAATTCTCAAAGGGCTGCCTGCCATCGTGAAAAGAGACACAAACAGACACATAAACATAAACAAAAGCCTTCTTCTTTTCATAAACAGAAATTTAATCATAAATAGTAAATCGTCAAATCTAGAAATCTTTTCCCACGAACTCGGCTTCTTTGCTCAGGGCACCCTCCTTCCCTTTTGCTGAGGGTTGGCGGAATCTGTACGAGATGCTGAAGACGATATTGGGATAGGTGGGACGCACCCACGTCTCGCTGCTCAGGAAAGCCGCTGTGCGAAGGCTATGATAGCGGGCCGTATGGAAGATGTCATGTGCCACAATGCCCAATTGCAGCTTGCCTTTGAGAAGGTTTTGTCGGGCTGCGAGGTCGAAATAGACGTAGGCGGTCTCCCAACCTTGCGTAAGATGGTGTCCGCTGACGAAGTGTCCGTCAAACTGTATGGAAGTGTTCTTTGCCAGACGGAAGTTGTTGATGCATCCCACCGTACCGGTTGTGTTGTGAGTGCTGGTACACCCCTCGCACGTGGCACGGAAGTTGTGGAAGGATAAGTCACCGTTGGCTGTAAGTTGCCACCAATTGGTGGGATTTGTCGAGACTTGCAGTTCAATACCCTTCCGCCATCCATTGCCGGCATTGACGATACTGTCAAGGGTCACTCCCACATCATAGGTCCGCCGGACGTAATCCACCACTCCCGTCCTACGTCGCACATAGCCCGTCGCCGTCAGTTGCGTCGTACCAAAGGTCTTGCGCCACGAGAATTCCACAGAATGGATGTACTCCGACTCCAGGTCAGGATTTCCGATGATGCGCGTGTGGTAGTCCTCGTAGGTGATGTAGGGCTCCAGTTTCCAGATGCCAGGACGGTTGGTGCGGCGCGAATAGCCGAGTGTGAAGGTACCGGCTTTCGGAGTGGTGTAGGCCAGATGTGCCGAGGGATAAAGCTCTGTGTATTTTTTATGCCGACTTGTGATGGTGGGCAGGTCCATGTCGTCTATGACATGATCTACGCGCAGTCCGGCATCGAGCTGCAGCGGGCCGATGCGGTCGTTCACCTGAGCATAGCTGCTGATGGTCTGCCGGCGATAATAGAACGGTGCATAGAGGTCGTCCTGCCAGATGAAATGCTGACTGGGAAGGTCCCAATAGCAGATGCGGTAGTCGCCCTCTTCGCTGTAGGTCGTGTACTGACTACCCAATTCGAGTATTCCCTGCGGACGGTAGTGCAGCTTGTAGGCAAATGCCCCGTCGCAGTCCCAGTGATGTTCCGTCTCATAGCCGCGTGTCCCTTCCTGCCGCACTCCGTTCAGGTCGAACATGTTGCTTTCGGTGTATTCCTCCGAGAAGCGGTCATAGCGGAGACGGTTCGAGATGCTGATTTCATCGCCCCGTTCGTTGAACTTCCAGGTATAATCAACAGCAGCCTGGGCAAGGTACTTCGTTAACTTATAGCGGTCGTGACTGTCAAGAATTTCTCCCTCTCCTTCGGAGAGGGTTGGGGTGAGGCTTTCATATTTCATGTCACCGCCTCGGGGATTGATGCTTCTGCCGCCCTGCAGGTCGATAGTCAGCCAATGTCGTTCATTGTTGAACTCGTAACCGCCCTGTCCGATGTAGGTGCGGAAATCGCGGAAGCGGGTTCCGTCGGCAAAGGAAGTGGACCCCCCTGCCCCCTTTAGGGGGAGGTTTGTTCCGGTCCATTTCTCTTGCTGGAACTGACTCTTGTTATGGATGTCGGAGCCTTGCCCCACTACATATATATTATGGTGTCCGGTGCGGTAGTTGATTTTTGTGTCCATTGAGAGCGTTCCCCATGTGGAGGCCGTACCGTTGACGGCGATGTCCCACCCATCCGTCTCGCTGCGACGGGTAATGATGTTGATGATACCCACCTCGCCCTCGGTTTTGTACTTGGCGGATGGCGTAGTCAGAATCTCAATGTCTTTGATGCTGGCGGCTCCAATCATCTGCAGCGCTTCGGTGCCTGAGAGGGGCGAAGGCTTGCCGTCCACATAGACCAGGAATTCCTGGCTCCCACGGAAGGAAAGTCCACCTTCGGCATCTATTGTGACGCCCGGTACGGCACGCAGTACATCCAGTGCTGTTCCGCCCTGCGCCGTAAGTACCTGCTCAGCATTGATGCGTTGCCTGTCGAGGCGATAGCTGATGCGTTGCCGCTGCCCGTTGATGTTTACCTCGCGCATCAAGGTGGTGTCGGGAACGGCCCCGGTCCGATAGGACTTCCCGGTCTTGGATCCTTCAGCCCCCTCTAGGGGGAGGCTTATCCAGATCAAACATAGAAGAAAAAGCAGAAACTTCGGCTGTATGTGTATCATAACAATAGGTCTTTTTACCTTCAGCACTGCAAAGTTACTCTTTTTCTACAGTAAACTGCTCAGTTTTGGAATTTTTTGCCTATATTTGCAGAAAAATCCTACTATAATGACAAAAAACCGTTCATTTCTTATCCTTTTCCTTTTTTCAACTTTTCAATTTCTCAACCTTTCAACCTCTTTCGCGCAGTATCCCTATCAGAATCCGAAGCTCAGTCCCAAGGAGCGTGCCCTGGATCTCTGCCAGCGTTTGACGCTGGATGAGAAGATAGGCCTGATGATGCACCACTCGAAGGCTGTGGAGCGCCTTGAGGTACCTGTCTTCCAATGGTGGAGCGAAGCCCTGCACGGTGTGGGGCGCAACGGCAACGCCACCGTCTTCCCCATCACGATGGGTATGGCGGCTACGTTCGATACCCTGCTTGTGGAGCGTGTTTTCACGGCAGTCAGCGACGAAGCCCGTATCAAGCATAACATGGCGCACCGCCTTGGCACCCAGGGTCAGATGTACCACGGCCTCTCCTTTTGGACTCCCAACATCAACATCTTTCGTGACCCCCGTTGGGGACGCGGACAGGAGACATACGGCGAGGACCCCTACTTGACAGCCGTCATGGGCAAAAGCGTGGTGCGTGGCTTGCAAGGGCCGATGGATGCGCCCTATCAGAAGCTGCTGGCCTGTGCCAAGCATTTCGCCGTACATAGCGGCCCGGAATGGAGCCGCCACCGCTACAATGCCGAGAACATCAAGTTGCGTGACCTCTACGAGACCTACCTTTATGCCTTCCGTGCTCTGGTCAAGGAGGCCAAGGTGGCGGAAATCATGTGTGCCTACAACCGCTTCGAGGGTAAGCCCTGCTGCGGCAGCGACCGCCTCTTACAGCAGATACTGCGCGAGGAGTGGGGCTTCGAAGGACTGGTAACGAGCGACTGTTGGGCAGTTGATGACTTCTGGAAGGACTATGGTCACCACTACAGCAAGAGCAAGACCGAGGCAACGAGTGCAGCCGTGATTGCCGGTACTGACGTGGAGTGCGGCGAAAGTTTCGGCAGTCTGCTGGACGGTGTCAAGGAGGGTCGCATCAAGGAAGAGACTATCGACCGGAGTCTCGTTCGCCTGCTTGAGGCACGTTTCCGTCTGGGCGACCTCGACGACCCGCACCTCAACCCCTGGAACAGAATCCCTGCCGACCGTCTCTGTTGCCAAGAGCATAGCGAATTGGCACTCGAAGCAGCCCGCAAAAGCATCGTCCTGCTGAAGAATAATGGCATTCTGCCATTAAATTCTTTTTCTCAAAGCTCAGGCGCAGGCGGAACACTTTTAACTCTTCACTCTTCACTTTGCATCATGGGCCCGAACGCTGTTGACAGCACTATGATGTGGGGTAACTACAATGGTTTCCCACTCCACACCATTACCCTAGCCGAGGGCATCCAGAAAATCTGTTCCACCGCTACGCTCATTCCATGGAAGAGTGATGTAGAGCAGCAGGTACAGGCAGTAGCCGATGCCCAGATTGTCATCTTCTGCGGAGGCATCTCGCCAAACCTCGAGGGTGAGGAGATGGATGTCAAGGAGGAGGGCTTCAAGGGCGGCGACCGTACCATGATAGAACTGCCCCAGACCCAGCGCGACATCCTTGCCGCATTGCACAAGGCAGGCAAGCGCGTCATCCTGGCGAATTGTTCCGGCAGCGCTATCGGACTCGTTCCCGAACAGCAAACCACCGATGCCATCGTGCAGGCTTGGTACGGCGGTCAGGCCGGCGGTCAGGCTTTGGCAGAGGTCATTTTCGGTCGCGTCAATCCCAGCGGTCGCCTGCCAGTCACCTTCTATCGCAATGTGGAGCAGTTGCCCGACTTCGAGGACTACAACATGGAGGGCCACACCTACCGCTACTTCCGTGGCGAGCCGCTCTATCCCTTCGGCTACGGACTCAGCTACAGTAAATTCGTCTATGGCAAACCGCGTTTCGAGAATGGCCAGTTGTCTCTCACCATTACCAACAAGAGCAAGTGGGACGGTACGGAGGCTGTGCTGGTATATGTCAGTAAGGAAGGCGACACCGACGGTCCTATCCGTACCCTGCGAGCTTTCCAGCGCGTCGATGTGCCGGCAGGAGCCACTCAGGTTGTCAGCATTCCCCTGCCTGATTCCGCTTTTGAATGGTGGGATGTGAAGTCCAACGCTATGCGTGTTCTCCCAGGCCAATATACCCTCTACGTAGGCGACCATAAACTGAAAATTACAAGATAAGTACCTCCTAACCCCTTTAGGGGAGGGATAATTATGAATTGTGAATTATGAATTATAAATTGATTTTCGCAGCCCTTGTTGGTGCTACCATAGCGCTGCCTGCTCGGTCGCAGTGCATACCCCGTGATGAGAATGTAGAGGCTCAGGTTGAGGCCCTGCTTGCCAAGATGACCCTTCGCGACAAGGTGGGACAGATGTGCGAATTGGCTATCGACAGAGTGGCTAAGAATCCCAATGACAGTTCTTCGGAATCACTGGCTGGAGGCATGCTTTCAGCTAAAGCGGTTGATGAGGTTTTCGGCCAGTATCGGGTGGGTTCCATCCTGAACGTTCCCTATGGTGTGGCACAGACGCCCGAGAAATGGGCTGATGTTATCCGTGCTCTCAACGAAGCCTCTATGGAGCAATGTGGGATACCACAAATCTATGGTGTTGACCAGATACACGGTGCCAGTTATACTTGGGGTGCAACCCTCTTCCCACAGGAAGTGGGGCAGGGGGCCAGTTTCAATCCCGCTATTTCCCGTCGCATTGGTGAGATTACGGCCTACGAGAGTCGTACCTGCCTCATTCCCTGGGTCTATTCGCCCGTGATGGATGTGGCGCGTTCGCCACTCTGGCCACGTATGTGGGAGAGTTTTGGAGAGGACGTGCTGCTGAACGGCATTATGGCTTCCGAGCTGACACGCGGTCTTCAGGGCAATGACCCCAATCATGTGGGTATGAACAATGTGGCAGCCTGCCTGAAGCACTACATGGCATACGGAGCAGCTGTCAGCGGCAAGGACCGCACACCTTCCAGCATCACCTACCGCGATATGATGGAGAAGTACTTCCAGCCGTTCCGCATGTGCTGCGAGGCTGGGGCACTGAGCCTGATGGTCAACTCTGCCAATAATAACGGCGTGCCTTTCCATGCCAACCGTCGCCTCCTGACCGAGTGGCTCAAGGAAGGACTCGACTGGGATGGCATGATTGTCACCGACTGGGCAGACATCGATAACATTTGGCGTCGCGACCATGTGGCAGCAAATAAGAAAGATGCCATTGCCCTTGCCATCAATGCTGGTATCGACATGACGATGGACCCTTATTCAACGGATTTCTGCGACCTGCTTATGGAACTGGTGAACGAAGGCCGTGTGCCTATGTCGCGCATCGACGATGCCGTGCGCCGCATCCTGCGACTGAAAATCCGCGTCGGCCTGATGGACCGTAGCACATGGAGTGCCAATTCAAAAGTCCAAAAGAAAAAAGGAAAACTTTCAACTCTCAACTCTCAACTTTCAACTTATAATGGCTCCTACCCCGACTTCGGGAGCGAGAAGTTTGCTCGCGAGGCTGTCAGCATGGCAGAAGAGTGCATGGTGCTGCTGAAGAACGAACAGTCGTTATTGCCCCTGAAGCCAGATACGAAAATCTTCGTATGCGGCCCCAATGCCAACAGCTTCCGCACTATGAATGGCGGATGGACATACACTTGGCAGGGCAATATGACCAATGAGATTGCTGCGAAGATAGGCAAGTACCACACCTTCCTTGATGCGCTTGTACAGAAGTTTGGTTGGGATAATGTCACGTACAGCGAGATGGTACGCTATGACGAAAAGGACTTTCGCCTCGACAAGAAAATGAGTGATGCCGGCAGTGCAGCCGTAAAGATTGTCACTGCCGATGTCATTGTGGCTTTCGTGGGCGAGAATTCCTACACCGAGACGCCCGGCAACATCGACGACCTCACGCTCTCTCCCAACCAGCTGGAGATGGTGAAGTCCCTGGCTGCGTATGACAAACCCATAGTGCTTGTACTCAACGAGGGCCGTCCCCGCATTCTGAATGAGATAGAACCATTGACAAAGGCAGTGGTGCATACCTTCCTGCCCGGCAACTATGGCGGCGATGCCCTGGCCAATCTCCTTTCGGGCGAAGCCAACTTCTCGGGCCGTATGCCCTATACCTATCCTAAGTATCCGGGTTCGTTCATTACCTACGACTGCAAGCCCTGCGAGTATGTCGAGACGATGTCGGGAGCCTACAACTACGATGCCAATACCACCGTGCAGTGGACGTTTGGTTCGGGAATCTCTTACTCAGAGGTCAAGTATAGTAATCTGCGTGTCGATATGCCGCGAAAAGCTGGAGGAAAGTACAATGGCGACATCCGCTTCAGCGTGGATGTTTCCAACCAGTCCGACCGCAGTGTCAAGGAACCCGTGCTGCTTTTCGTATCCGACCTTGTGGCGTCACTTACGCCCGATGTGAAGCGTCTGCGTGCCTTTACCAAGGTTGAGCTTGCAGCCAATGAGACGAAGACCGTCACACTCAGCATCCGTCCCTCCGACCTCGCCTTTGTCAACGAGGACCTTCAGTGGGTGCTTGAGCCGGGTCAGTTCCGTGCGATTATCGGTAATCAGCGGGCAGAGTTCACTATCGAATAGCACAAAAAAACAACCCGGGGCACGAATGCCACCGGATTGCTACCACCCATGTTGCGGGAGCTCGACTCGAACGAGCGACCTCCAGGTTATGAGCCTGGCGAGCTACCAACTGCTCCACCCCGCGATGTTTTGCGGGTGCAAAGGTACGAATAAGCGAGTAAAATGCAAAAGAAAAAGGGATTTTTTTTTATTTATCTTTTATTTTTGCATTTTCGAGCGCAAAGTTGCTCGATAAAATCAAGGTACGACAAAAAGTGAAAAATGAAAAGTGAAAAGTAAAAAATTATTCCTTTTATTGCGTTTTTTGTCGTTTCTTGCACAAAATACACCTATTTGAGCATTTTTAACACAGAATAATTGCACAAATCGAAGAGAATGTGCTATCTTTGCATGCGAAATGGCAGTATTTAAGACACGAATCAAGCTTGTAGATGTGGCGCGTCAGTTGTTTGCTAAGAACGGACTGGAGAACACCACAATGAACGACATTGCTCAGGCTTCGGGCAAAGGTCGACGCACGCTTTATACCTACTTCAAGAGTAAGGAAGATATTTATTGGGCGGTTATTGAGGGTGAGTTAGAGCGCATCAATGAGAAAATGAACGATGTTGCAAACCAGCAAATGGAGCCGGAAGACAAGCTCGTGGAAGTCATTTACACCCACCTGAATATGATCAAAGAAGCCGTTCAGCGCAATGGTAATCTCAGGGCTGAGTTCTTCCGCAACATCATTATGGTGGAGAAGGTGCGTAAGAATTTCGACCGCAACGAACAGCGCCTCTTTGCAACCATTATGGCTGAAGGTGTGCAGCAGGGTCGTTTCGAGATAGACAGTATTCCACTTTGCTCAGATATTATGCACTATTGCATCAAGGGACTCGAAATCCCTTACATCTATGGCCGTTTGGCTGATGGTATGCCTCAGGGTATGAGCCGCGGCATCGTGCAGAAACTGATACACAAGGCTCTGAGCCGTCAGGATAAGCATCTGAGCCAATACCTTTAGACCCCCTCTGACTCTACTCCCTCAGGGGGAGAATTAAATAGCTGAATCAGAAAATAAATAGGACTCCACGACTACAATCGCGCCTTTGTTCTTCGCAAAGTTCAGGTGCAGGCGGAACTAAAGAATCAAAGAAATAGTAAATCGTCAAATAGTATATTAAGATATGAAGTTATTAGAAGGAAAGACCGCACTCATCACGGGTGCAGCAAGAGGCATCGGTAAGGCGATTGCCCTGAAGTTCGCCTCGGAAGGCGCTAACATAGCATTCACAGATTTAGTTCTCAACGACGAGATGGCTGCCGGTTTGGAAGCTACACGCAAGGAGATAGAAGCTGTAGGTGTTACTTGTCGCGCATATGCTGGCAATGCTGCCGACTTTGCAGCTACCGAAGAGGTGGTGCAGAAGATAAAGGAAGATTTTGGTACCATTGACATTCTGGTGAACAATGCTGGCATCACGAAGGACGGCCTTATGCTGCGCATGACAGAACAGCAATGGGATGCTGTCATCAATGTGAACCTGAAGAGCACCTTCAACTTCACCCATGCTTGTGTGCCTGTTATGATGCGTCAGCGTGGCGGCAGCATCATCAATATGGCCAGTGTCGTGGGTGTGCATGGCAACGCAGGTCAGGCTAACTACGCTGCTTCGAAGGCAGGCATGATAGCTTTGGCCAAAAGTATCGCTCAGGAGATGGGACCGAAGGGCATTCGCGCCAATGCTATTGCTCCGGGTTTCATTGAGACAGCTATGACAGCCCAGCTCAGCGAGGAGATTCGTGAAGAGTGGAAGAAGAAGATTCCTTTGCGTCGCGGTGGTCAGGTCGAGGACATTGCCAACGTTGCAACCTTCCTTGCAAGTGATATGAGCAGTTACGTAAGCGGTCAGGTCATCCAAGTGGATGGGGGAATGAATATGTAGGGACTCTCTAACCCCCTTTAGGGGGAATAGAATGGTTAAATGGTAAATGTAATCTACGAGGACAATCATCTGATAGCTGTCGCTAAGAAAGCGGGGGACATCGTTCAGGGAGACAAAACTGGCGATGTCCCCTTGTCTGATATAGTGAAAGCTTATCTGAAGGAGAAGTACCAAAAGCCAGGAGAAGTGTTTCTAGGGGTGGTGCACAGGCTGGATCGTCCCGTAAGTGGTGTGGTACTTTTTGCCCGTACTTCGAAAGCATTGCCGCGCCTCAATAAGATGTTTGCCGAGCATGAGGCGGTGAGGAAAACCTACTTGGCGATTGTTGCTAACAAACCTGCCAATCCACAAGGCACACTCAGCCATTGGCTGACGCGCAACGAAAAGCAGAACACTGCCCGAGCCTACGACCGTGAGGTGCCGAACAGCAAGAAGGCGGTGCTGGATTATCGCCTCGTAGCACAGTCGGAGCGCTATTACTTGCTCGAAATAGAGTTGCATACAGGTCGTCATCACCAGATACGTTGTCAGCTTGCAAAGATAGGTTGCCCCATTCGCGGAGACCTGAAATATGGTGCTCCGCGCAGCAATCCCGACGGCGGTATCAGTCTGCATGCTTGGCGCTTGTCTTTAGAGCATCCGGTATCGCATGTTTCCCTCACCATCGAGGCACCAGTTCCCAAAGAACGTCTTTGGCATGAAATTACTGCAGCAAACATTTGTTAAATGTTTGACCAAAAAGGCACAATTTTCTCTATATTGTGTGGCAGAATGAAGAGTTTTTCGTACATTTGTCTCCCAAATAGTGCTAAAAAAGGGATGAAACGTGCGCTGAAATTCATCTTTAGGACGTTCCTGGTAATAGTATTGCTTATCGTAATGCTAGCCGCCAGTCTTTATCTGCCTCCCGTGCAAAGGTGGGCAGTGAACAGGCTTACTGCCTATCTCGAGGAGAAGACCGGCCTTGTTGTGTCCATTGGCAGTGTGCATTTGGCCTTTCCCCTCGACCTTAGCCTTGGGCAGCTTCATGTAGAGAAAGTGAATACTGATGTCATAGACGTAGAGCATATTCTCGTTGACCTTGACCTCACTCGCTTGCTGTTGTTACGTGTAGGTGTGGAAGCCGTAGAGCTTTCGAAAGGCAGTATATACACAACGGATTTGATAGAGGCGATGTGCATGGAGGGCAACATAGGTGTTCTCAGGGTAGTGGCCGACGATATCGATTTGCGGCGCAAGAAGGTAAACGTAACAGATGCTGCTCTAGATGGTTGCGTGCTTGACATCAAGCTTCGCGAGACAGAAGAAGAGGACACGACAGAAAGTGCCCCTGTTGACTGGCAAATTGACATTGAGCAAGTACATATCCGACAGAGTAAAATCGCCTTGCAGACCCCCAATGATGCCATGCGAGTCAAAGTCGTCATTCGTCAGGCAAGTCTCGACAGCGGCGACATCAGCCTTAGCCAAGGGACTTATCGTGTGGGTAACATCAGACTTTTGGCAGATAGCCTGACGTACGATATTCCAGATTTCTCATCTCCTTTTAGCGGGAGAACTGGATTAGACGTCAATCATCTTGCCTTCTATGACATGGATCTTGAACTTGACAGGCTTTCCTACAAAGCTCAATCTTCAATGTTCAATGTTCAATTAAAAAGACTTGCCTTCCGCGAAAAGAGTGGTTTCTGTCTTAATAATCTTACTGTTAATCTATCTTTGGATTCCACCCATCTGACTGTTGCTGGACTTGACCTTCAGACACCGCATAGTTCTGTTCAGGGTAACATCAACCTTGATTGGGGTGCCCTCTCGCCTCAAACATGCGGACAAATGAAAGCCGATGTACAGGCATCTTTGGGCAGCGAGGATGTCCTCTGTCTTGCGGCAGTTTACCTGCCGGAGGGACTTGCTGCATGCTATCCTTCTCAACCTTTGAATCTCGACCTCTATGCAACGGGTAATGTTGACAGTCTTTCGTTGCAGACCTGTACCGTGGCGATGCCTTCGGTGCTCGATGCCCGCGCCACAGGTTCATTGCAGCATGTTACCGATAGCACAGCACTCGGAGCAGATTTGCAGTGGGACATTGTTACGATGGACCTTAGTTCTCTCAATCGGTACCTGGGCTTAAGCAATGTACACTTCCCTAAAATGGTTCTTCATGGCGACACCCGTCTGCGGCAGGCTTCCCGATTCTTTACCGATGCATTGCTTATTGAGGGTAATGGTCGGGCTCATCTGACGGGAGACATAGATCTGCAGACAATGCTTTATCAGGTAGATGCACGCATCAACGATCTGCAGCTCCACGATTTTCTGCCGCATGACTCCCTCTATCTACTTACAGCTACCGCTAAACTGTCGGGCCGAAGCACTGATATGCTTAGCCCACATGCCGTTCTTCGAGCACAAGCGGCCATCGATCATCTGGGTTATGCTTCTTGGAACCTAGATAACATTAATGCTGATTGTCGTCTGGAGAAAGGAAAGGCTATGCTTGAGGTGAGCAGTCAGAACGACCTGCTTTGTCTGCATAGCTGTGTTGATGGAGCCTTTGAAGATAGAAAGTTAAAAACTGCAGCCTTTAACATGGACCTGAGTCGTATCGACCTCTATGCGCTTCATTTGGCAAAGAAGCCTGTTGTTGCAAGCATGGTAATGCGCGTTGATGGTGCTTCCGACTTCCAACAAACACATAGCTTAACTGCCCATATCGAGGCGGTGGAAATGACGACACCCGACACCGTTATTCATCCTCTCGACCTTTCTCTCGATGCCAGTCTCACGCCCGAACTCATCCAGGTGAAGGCGCTTTCCGGAGACCTTCGTCTCTCTGTTTCCTCCGACCAGGGGCTCGATTCTCTCCGAGCTCGCTATGATTCTTTCTGCCAAGAGTTGCAGCGGGAATTGGATAGCCTTCGCATCGAGCAGGACACCCTTCGCACATTGCTTCCGCATCTCAAGATGGAACTCGAATGCGGACAGCAGAATCCTATCTGCAATATCCTGCGCCATGCTGTCGGCTATAATTTCCGCGATCTTTCCTTCCATCTTCAATCCTCTCCGGAGGATGGCCTGGTTGGCAACGGTCACATTTTTGCTCTCAATACAGGAGCTATCTTGTTGGACAGTATCCAATGGCGCATCCGACAAGAGCAACAGAGGCTCTCGCTCGATGCCCAGGTGGCAAACGGACCAAAGAACCGTATGGTGACATTCCAGTCGCAGATGCGTGTATCTTTGACGTCGACGGGTGCCGAAACGAGCCTGCTCTTCAATGATGCGAGAGGAAAGAAAAGCGTAGATATCGGACTGGCTCTCGAACTGCTGGCCGATGGCATACGTGCCCATTTCACTCCGCTTAATCCCGTTATAGCTTATCGGAATTTTACACTCAATGCTGATAACTTCGTCACCCTCACTCGTAGCGGACATCTTGATGCGTTGGTCAACCTTTTGGCTGATGATGGTACTGGCTTGAAGCTATATACCACGCCCAACGAAGAGGCAAAGCAGGATGTCTCGCTCAGTGTGAACCATTTCAACGTGGGTGAGTTGACGCAGGTCATTCCCTTCATGCCCGACATCAGCGGTTTCTTGCAAGGTGATTTCCATTATATGCAGGCAGACAGCACAGCGACCGTATCGGCCGATATGCTTGTGAATAAAATGGCCTACAATGGTGTCTTGCTCGGCAATATAGGGTTGAATGGCATTTACTTCCCTAATGCCGATGGTTCGCATTATGTCGACGGCATCATTACACATAATGGTGGGGAGATTCTTTTGCTCAACGGGAAATATCGTGATAATAACGGACAAGGGAAAATGGAGGGAGAAGCCACCTTCCAAAAGTTGCCTTTTGCTTTCCTCAATGCCTTCATGCCCGAAGGGCCATTCGGCATGAGTGGTTATGCCTGGGGAGACTTCAAGGTGAGTGGGCGAACGGATAATCCTGTCTTGAATGGCCAATTGCGAACAGATTCCCTCTACATCAAGGCCGACAGCTATAACGTAAACCTGCAGATTCCCGACCACACGATTACGGTTAAGAACAGCCGCCTTGACCTTAATCGCATCGAAGCATATGCTGCAGGCAAGACTCCTCTTGTCCTGGATGGTAACATCGATTTCAGCAACCTGGATCGTGTGCAGCTGGACTTGAATGTCAAGGCCGATGACTACCAGCTCATCAATGCACCGAAGAAGCAGGGCTCATTGGCCTATGGCAAGGTGTTCGTCAACCTTGGCGGTCGTTTCTGGGGAACCCTCTCTGATCTCAAGATGCGTGGTCGCCTCGATGTGCTTGGCAGTACAGATGTCAGCTGTGTCCTCACCGATACTCCCATAACGGTCGATGACCAGCTTTCGGACATTGTTACTTTCTGTGACTTCTCCGATACGATTGCCGTTGAACCTCTTGACGTGGCGCGTCAGAGCATCGACATCCAGATGAATGTCAGCATTGCAGAGACGGCACAGATTCACTGTTTCCTGAGCGATGGCGGCAATGACTTCATTGATCTGCAGGGTGGGGGAGAGATGACACTGACCTATGACCTCCAGAACGACATGCAGCTCTGGGGTCGCTATACCATCATGAAGGGCACGATGCGCTATTCTTTGATGGCGATACCTCTCAATGACTTCCACATTGAGCAGGGCAGCTATGTCGAGTTCCAGGGCAATATGATGAATCCTCGTCTCAATATCAATGCTAGTGAGCGAGTCAGATCCACTGTTACGGAGAATAGTGTGCCGCGCAATGTAGCGTTCGATGTCGGGTTGGCGCTGAGCCGAACACTCGAAGACATGGGGTTGGAGTTCACCCTTGAGGCTCCCGAAGATTTGACCGTGCAGAACCAGTTGAGTTCCATGACTGCTGAAGAGCGCGGGCGTGTGGCTGTCACGATGCTTGTCACAGGAATGTATGTCACGGATGACGCCGAGACGAATGGCGGCTACAACTACGCCAACACCCTCAATGCCTATCTGCAGAGCGCCATCAACGAGATTGCCGGTAAGGCTATCAGCACTGTCGATGTCAATTTCGGCATTGCGAGTGGGACATCAGAGGCAGGTACGACGACAACCGACTACAGCTTCAGTTTTGCCAAGCGTTTCTGGGGCAACCGCATTAGCGTTATCGTGGGTGGTAAGGTCAGCACCGGTCGTGACGCTGTCAACACAGGACAGACCATCATCGATAATATTTCCATCGAATATCGCCTCGACAAGTCGGCTTCGCGATATGTCAACATCTTCTATGACAATAACTACGAGTCGTTGATAGAGGGACAGGTCACAAAGATGGGTGGCGGCATTGTGCTGCGCAAGAAGGCCGACAAGCTCAGCGAACTCTTTATCTTCAAGAAAACGCCTCAGCCTCTCGCTTCACCAGAGGAGAAGCGAAAGGAGCAAGAAAACGACGCCAAATGAACAAAATACAATCCATAAAGTTCCTGCTGCTTTGCCTGTTTGTCTCGGCTTGTTCCCTTACGAAGAACCTGCCAGAGGGAGAGACACTATACCGCGGCATCAAGAGCATAGATTATGACAAAAGACAAAAGACAAAAGACAATGGTCAGCAGGAGGGAGTCATCACCGCTTTGGCCGATGCCTATACGACTGTCGAGGGATTGTTGAGTGGCGATGCTTCTGTGTTGAAGTTTGAGGATATGGATGATAAGGCTGTGCGCGACAGCATCCGTCGTGCCTCCGAGAAGGATAAGGCGGCCTACGAATCGGCTAAAGAGGAGGTGGAAGCCGTCCTCTCATATGCTCCCAACGGTGCATTCATGGGCAGTAGCTTTGTGACGCATCCCTTCCCCATCAAACTCCTCATCTACAACCGTTATGCAGGCAGCAAGCGTCGCTTCGGGCGCTGGATGTTCAATAATTTCGCTGGCTCGCCTGTGTTGATGAGCAATGTCAATCCTCGTTTGCGTTCCACTGTCGCGCAGAACACCCTGCGCAGTCGCGGCTATTTCCGGGCGTGGACTTCCTTCGAGACTTTGCCCAACCAGCGCGACACCCTGAAGGAGCGTGTGCGCTACGACATCCATCCGGGGCCGCTCTATCATCTGGACAGCATCGCCTATGTGAATTTCCCGCCTCAAGCCGATAGCATCATCCGCAACAGTCAGGAGACACCGGTGTTGCATCGCGGAGATCCCTTCAGTGTGGTCAGTCTCGAAGCCGAGCGAACACGTATTGTTGGAGCATTGCGAGAGCAGGGTTACTATTACCAGCGGAACGATCATATCACCTTCCGTGCCGATACGCTCCAGACGCCTATGATGGTGAAGTTGCAGGTGCAGCCTTCGCCCACGGCCCCGAAGGAAGCGATGCGTCCCTATTATATAGGTAATACGCGAGTGAATATCTATAAGTATGGAGATCGGCAGATTGTTGACAGTGTCACGCTCAGGGGAGGCTTTGCTTTCGGCTACAGTCGTGCTCTTACTCGAAAAGCAACCTCTCCCACCTCCTCTGTCGCAGAGGGTAAACTCCCCCCCAAGGGGCGTATTAAGTCAGACGTAAAGGGCTTCTTGTTGCGGCCCCGTGCCATGTGGCGCTCCATGCTCTTCCGTCGTGGCGACCTTTACAAGCAGTCCCTGGGCGAGCTGATGCAGGAGGGGCTGGCCTCGATGAATGTCTTCTCCTCGTTGCGTATCAACTATGTACCGAGAGAGACAACGGACGGCGGAAAGGAGTCTGTTGTCGATAGTCTGTTGTCTGTTGTCAATAACGATACTCTCGACATTGTAGTCAATGCAACGCTCGACAAGCCCTACGATGCGGAGTTCCAGGGAAATGTCACCGGCAAGACGAACGGTCAGGTGGGTCCTGGAGCCAGCTTCTCTTTCTCAAAGCACAACGCTTTCCGTGGTGCCGAGACATTGACGTTCAAGGTGTGGGGCTCCTACGAATGGCAGACCGGTGCAAACATCGAAGGCGACCGCTCGTGGCTCAATTCCTACGAGTATGGACTCAACGGTTCGCTTTCTTATCCGCGTTTCCGTTTCTTCGGTTTAGGGCGCAAGGTGGGACGTCGCTTTGTTGCCAGCACAGCTTTCGACCTGCAGGCACAATGGATGAATCGCTCCGGATACTTCGGACGCGTCTCGTGGAGTGGTGGCATCAACTATACCTTGCAACGCAAGCAGCATATCAAGCACGAGTTCTCGCCCCTGACTATCACCTACGACCAGTTACTGCACAGCACGGAGCGCTTCGACTCCATCGTGAGGGCCAATCCGGCACTCTATGTCTCCATGCGTGACCAGTTCGTGCCCAGCATGTCGTACTCCTTCTCCTGGGCAGGCACTCCGAAGCATCCGTCTACATTCACTATGTCGTTCAAGGAAGCTTCGGCGCTCATCTCCAGCATCTATGCCATCTGTGGGGAATCCTTTAACAAGGAGGGCAAGAAGCTCATGGGCGTGCCCTTTGCCCAGTTCGTCAAGATGACCGTACAATATACGCGCCAGTTCCCGCTGACAAAGCGAAGTCTCCTTGCTACTCGTGTCTTTGGCGGTATCATCTATAGTTACGGCAATGCCACGGCTGCGCCGTATAGCGAGCTCTTCTCCGTAGGCGGAGCGAACAGTATCCGTGCCTTCGGCATGCGCACCATCGGTCCGGGTTCCTACCATCCGGCCACGTCGCAGTATTCCTATGTTGACCAGATGGGTGACCTGAAGCTAGAGGCCAACGTGGAGTACCGTTTCCCCATTGTCGGGAAGTTGCAGGGTGCAACCTTCATTGACGCGGGCAATGTCTGGTTGCTGCGCGAAAGTGCAAGTCAGCCTGGCGGCCGATTCTGTTTCAAGAACCTTGGCGACCAGATAGCACTCGGCACGGGTGTAGGCATTCGTTACGACCTGGACTTCCTCGTCATTCGTTTCGACCTCGGTATCGGCATTCATGCGCCCTACGACACTGGCAAGCGAGGTTATTACAACATGCCCAGCTTCGGCAAATCCCTTGGCTATCATTTTGCCATCGGTTATCCCTTCTGACCATTGACTAATTTCCCTTAAAACATGAGTAAGATACTAGAGCGACTCAATGTCGTGGTCGAGCCCAACAAAGAGGACAAAGCCTCGCGGGTTTACGACTGGACTATGCTTGTTGCCATTTCTATTGGCGTCTTTCCACTGATGTTCCGAACACAGACCAGGCTCTTCTGGTATTTCGATGTCATTTCCTGTCTGTGTTTTGTAATCGATTACATCCTGCACTGGATTACCTGCGGTGTCCGCTCGCAGCGGAAGGAGAATCGATGGATCTCGTTTGTGATTTATCCGTTCACCCCAATGGCCATCATCGACATGTTGTCGATACTGCCGACTGTTACGGCGCTGACTCCGGCTTTCAAGATTGTCCGCGTTTCGCGTCTGATGAAGATTCTTCGGGTTGTCAAGATTATCCGTTACTTCGAGTCTTTGGAGATTATTCTTGCCGTGATACGGAAGCAGAAGAGAATCCTCTGTACCGTTCTGTCTCTAGCTCTTTTCTATATCTTCATCACTGCGATTATCATGTTCAACGCCGAGGAGGAGATTAATCCCGAGACGGGAGACTTTCTCTTCCATAATTTCTTCGATGCTTTCTACTGGGCCGCCTGTACCCTGACCACCGTGGGCTATGGCGACTTGTACCCCATTTCCAACACGGGCAGGTTCATCAGCGTGATTTCCTCGATGGTTGGCATCGCCATTATCGCTTTGCCCTCCGGTGTCATCACGGCTGGATATCTGGACGAGTTGAGGGAGAGGAAAAAGGCCGAGCAGGAAGCTCAGCCTTAGTGGTGTAGTATGAATCGACGAATGAATCTATGGTCAATTGATCTTTGGTTTCAGTTCGTCGGGAGAATCCTTTGTGAACATATTCACTGGCGGGGTCGCTTTTGTGAAGAGGTCCTGTATAGTGGAGGCCTGCACGGCGTATGCCGGGCGGAAGTAGGGCGAGCCCATGTAGTCGAGGATGGCCTTGCGCATTTGTCGTGCCACCACGCGGCGTTCCAGGTTTGTGTCGATATCCATCGTTGTCATCATCAGGCGTCCCTTCCCTACACGGGCCTCAAACAGCATGCCTATCTTGCGGGAGAGGAACCACGTGTCGATGCTCTGTACCAAAGGTTGGAAACCCTTCGGGAAGTCGGACAACAGCATTACCTGGGCGTTGTTCACCAGTTCCCACCACTGCACGTCGCTGTGATAGTCGGTGGGGAATTCCCGGAACAGCGGATGGGCGTCGTTGATGAAGAGGCCTGTGGTGTGCGGCGGACGCATCTTGAACCAGCTGGTGTTCCAGAAGACGGGCAGGAACTGCTGATAGATGCCGGCGCCATAGGACACCTTGCCAGCTGCGCAGACGAGTACATCGCCGCCTTTCTCCAGGACGTCGAGCGCTTGCCCGTCGAGCGTCTGGGTGACATAGATGTCGCCTGCGTCGGTAACCGCCGGGGCGGGATAGAACCATACGTTCCAGTCGTTCGCGTAGTCTGTGCCGGCCACCATCACTTCCAGTCTGTATTTCGTTGGTTCCTTCACGTCGGTCACAGGCAGGCTGATGTCACCGATGCGGGTGGGGCTGCCGATGGGGATGTCCTTCTGGAAGCGTCCCACAACCTTCTTTGCGCCATATTCGGGACAGAGGGAGACCACAATGTTCGCCCTCTGGATGGGATTCTCGCCGAAGTGGGCCATCTCGATGACGGCCGTCAAGGTGTCGCCTTCGGCATAGACGAATCGGGGCAGTCGGGCCAGCGGAACAGTCTCGCAGCAGAAGCGGTGCCATGTGTCGGCGTTGATGTATTCTTTCTCGCCGAAGAACACATCCGTGACGCCCACCAATGCTGTGCCCTGACCGCTGTAGTCATTGAGGGCCAGTAGTTGGAGGCCCGCATAGCCGGGCGTGCGGAGGGTCTTCTCTATCTCGTTCTTGTAACAGAGTGCCTGCAGCTTGCCGCTGGCCATCATGAAGTCGTGTCCCAGTTCGGCCATATCGTTCTCGGCGAGGATGTCGCTGAAGATGTCGAAGTTCCGGGCTTTGTTGACGCCCGTGTATTTCCGTCGCTCGTCGAAGTTGGGAAAGACACACCATTGGCCCGTCTCGTGGCTGACGTAGGGTGCGGTGCCGGCCTGTTGGATGAAGCGATTGTCGCGGAAGTCATCCATGCTGTTGGGCTGTTGGCGCGTCCATTCCAATCCGCGGGCGCCGGCCTTCACGTGGTATTGGTTTCGGGGCTGCCATTGCCAGCCGCCGCCCACCGAAGCTCCTGTATAGACGTGCCGTGTGTCGGTTTCCTTCCAGTAATCGACGAACCTGCTCACCCATTCCACCCAGTTACCGCGTGGCTCGTTGCCGATGGCCAGCATGCAGAACGATGGATGGTTGCCGTAGGTCTTCACGATACGCTCGGCCTCGGCCCAGAGATAGTCGTCGATGGGCCTGCCGTCGCCCAGGCTGCTGCCGTGGTTGGGCCAGCTGGGACCTTCGGGCTGGAGGTAGAAGCCTACGCGGTCGGCTGCTGCGAAGGCCGCTTCGGGGGGACAGAACGAGTGGAAGCGCATGTGGTTCAGACCGTAGCTCTTGCAGATGCGGAACACCCTTTCCCACGACGCCTCATCCATCGGAGCATAGCCCGTCAGGGGGAAGTCGCAGTTCTCCACCGTGCCGCGCATCAGCGCCTTTCGGCCGTTCACGTAGAAGTAGTGTTCGCCCACCGTGAACTCCCTCATGCCGAACGACGTGGTGTGCTCGTCCAGTTTTGCGAGGATGCCGCGCTGCAAGGCGTTGACCTGCGTTTGCATCCGATATACATTGGGGTGGAACTCATCCCACAGCAGCGCCTTTTCACCCATGCCTAGCGTGTCGGTGATGGTGCTCGTGCCGGCGGCGAAGCTGTGTTGCTTTGCCACTTTCATCTGATGGAATCCGACGGCTGGGCCCTCGCATTTCGCTGTGTAGCTGATGACACCGCTCACAGACTTGCCCGTTGCATTGACGATGACCGTCTTCACCACGGCGGTTCGGGCGTGGATGTCGGGGAACACCTGCTGGTCGTCGATATAGACACGCTGGGTCTGCCTCAGTTCGATGGCGCCCACGATGCCGTTCCAGTTGCCCTGCGTCTGGTCTGTGATGCTATGGCTGTCCGGTCCCGGATTGATGTCCTTCACGCGGTTGTCGATGCGGACTGCTATGGTGTTCCTGCCTTTCCGGATGAAGTTCGAGACGTTGAATTCGTGCGGTACGCAGAGGCTGTTCTGCATCCCCACGCGCTCTCCGTTCACCCAGACGGTGCTTTCCCAGTGGGGGCGTTCCATGTAGAGGACTATGTGCTGGCCCGTCCATTCCTTCGGGATGTCTACATTGCGGACATACCACGCAGCGCCCACGTAGTGCTTGTCGGGCGTCAGGAAGAAAGGCAGCTTCACCCGGCCCGGGATGCGGTACTTCTCCATTGCGGGGCTGTAGTAGTAGGTGCTGTCGTAGAGCGAGCCGGTCCAGACGGTGTGTTCCGTCACGTCGTCGCCTTTCATCATTTCCGGCATCGAGCCGGGCAGAGCCATCGTGTCGGCCAGCTTGCCGTTGAACCATTTCTCCGCCTCGCCCACATCGTTGCGGTCTATCTGGAACTGCCACGTACCTTTGAGGTCAATCATTGTCTGTGCCAGTCCGAACTGGGCGATGCCCCAAGCCGCCAGCAAAACGAACAAGAGTCTTCTTTTCATAGTCGAAAGTTTCAATAATGTGCAACAAAGGTACGAAAATTAAGTGAAAAGTGAAGAGTGAAGAGTGAAGAATTAAAGATTTTTTTGAGTTTTTCCAAGCGTGAGACGTCCGGTTTTGCTGCCTGAGCACCAAGCGAAGACCAACTGGAGCGCAAGAAACTTTCACCTGCACCTCCGCTTTCACTATACATTATATATAATTGTGGCATATATTACAACGCGCGACAAAACATTCTCCTACAAGGAACAAAACATTTTTCTGCGGCATATGAAATATCCCAATACGGCTTCGAAAACTTTTTTCAAGCTTTGAAAATATATTTTCACGGCTTGAAAATTTATTTTCACACTTTGGAAATTTATTTTCATGGTTTGAAAATAAATTTATATGCCGTAGAAGATACTTTTGTCCGATATAGAAAAAATTTTTGTTCGGTGTATCGGACAGTTTTCCTACGCCCACCTTCTCTTCAAGGTTTAGGCACACATAAAGGATTCAGCCTTTCCTCACTCAGGGCTCCGCACCTTATCAGCGTGCATTGGTGCTAGAGCTTACATGAGACCCTTGCAGGGCTGTTCTTCTATTCGTTCCAGAAACGCCAGCTGGCGAGGGCTTGGAGGTGAAGCATCTCCAGGCCGTTCTTTACGGTGGCACCCTGTGCTCTGCCCCTTTGCATGAAGAGGGTGTCCTCGGGGTTATAGACGCAGTCGAAGAGCAGATGCCTGGGGGTGAGGTATTCGTAGGGAATGGCGGGGGCCCCATCAACCTTTGGGAACATGCCGACCGGGCTGCAGTTCACGATGACTTCGTATTCCTGCAGCGTCTCTGAAGAGATGTCCTGATAGGTTGTCATGCCCTCACGTGGCGTGCGGCTTACATATTTCCATTCCAATCCCAAACGGGTAAGCCCTACACAAATAGCCTTGCTTGCGCCGCCGGTGCCTAAGACCAATGCCTGCTTGTGATGCGGTTGCAACAAGGGACGGATGCTCTCGGTGAAGCCGATGATGTCGCTATTGAAGCCCTTGAGCTTCCCATCTCGAACACGGATAACGTTGACTGCCCCAATCTCTCTCGCCTCGTCGCTTAGTTCGTCGAGCAAGGGGATGACTGCCTGCTTGTGGGGTAGGGTGACGTTCAGTCCGCGCAGTTCAGGGTTGTCGCGCAGGACGTCGCGAAGCATCCCGACCTCGGGAATCTCGAAGTTGAGGTACTGTGCGTCGATTCCCTCGCGGGCAAACTTCTCCGTGAAGAACCCTCTGCTGAAGCTGTGTCCCAAAGGGAAGCCTATGATGCCAAATTTAGTCATTTTCTTGCTAAGTACATTGTGCTGATGCCGAAGGTGAAGCGGCGCCATTGCACTTTGCTGAAGCCTGCCCTGCGGAGAATGCCTTCCATCTGCTCTGGTTGCGGGAAGGCCTCCATCGAGGCCGGCAGATAGGTGTAGGCACTGTTGTCGTGACTGATGAGGCGTCCGATGATGGGCATCACGACGTGAGCATAGAGCCAGAACAGTTGCTTCATGGGGAAACGGGGTGGGGGCGTGAGTTCCACGATGAGCAGATGTCCGCCTGGGCGAAGCACTCTTTGCATCTCGCGCAGCCCTGCATCGAGGCTCTCGAAGTTGCGAACCCCGTAGGCCGACGTGACGGCATCGAACATCCCGTCGGGGAAGGAGAGGCTCATGCAGTCTTCCTTTTGGAAGGAGATAACGCGCTCCAGCACCTGCTGGTTGACTTTGTGGGCGGCAATCTCCATCATCTCCTGACTGATGTCGGCTCCTATAATCTTTTGGGGCTTCAGGTGCTTGGCTGCCAGTATAGCGAAGTCGCCAGTACCTGTTGCTATGTCGAGGATGATTTGTGGAGAGAAGGGCTTCAGGGAGTCAATGGCTTTGTTGCGCCAGAACCGGTCGATGCCCAAAGAGAGCGTATGGTTCAGGCGGTCGTAGGTGGGAGCGATGCGGTCGAACATCTTCTCCACCTGCTTCCCTTTCCTCTCTTCCTTGTTGTAGGGAGTGACTATTTCCTGTTGGTAAGCCATTCCGTCACGTTCTTCTCGATGCGGGCAGCGAGGTTGCCTTCATCATTGGCAGGCACGAACTTCTTGCCCACGATGTGCTCGTAGAGCTCGATGTAGCGGTCTGCAACGCTCTGGGCGTAGGCATCGGTAATCTCGGGCATCACCTGACCAGGCTGGTTCATGAAGTTGTGCTCGATGAGCCATTGGCGCACGAACTCCTTCGAGAGCTGCTTCTGCGGCTCGCCTTTCGCGAACTTCTCCTCGTAGCCGTCGGCATAGAAGTAGCGGCTGCTGTCGGGTGTGTGAATCTCGTCGATGAGGATGACCTTGCCGTCACGTTTGCCAAACTCGTACTTGGTATCAACCAGGATGAGGCCCTTGGAGGCTGCGATCTCAGTACCTCTCTGGAAGAGGGCACGGGTGTACTTCACCATCGTCTCCCAGTCCTCCTTGCTCACCAAACCCTGCCGGATGATTTCTTCTGCCGAGATGTTTTCGTCGTGACCCTCTTCAGCTTTGGTCGTGGGCGTGATGATGGGTTCAGGGAACTTCTGGTTCTCCTTCATGCCTTCGGGCAGCTTCACGCCGCAGAGTTCACGACAGCCTGCTTTGTACTCGCGCCAGGCAGAGCCTGTCAAGTAGCCTCGGATAATCATCTCCACGCGGAAGCCCTCAGCCTTGAGTCCAACGGTTACCATCGGGTCGGGTGTTGCCAGCTTCCAGTTGGGAACGATGTCGGCTGTAGCATCGAGGAACGAGGCGGCAATCTGGTTGAGCACCTGTCCCTTGAAGGGAATGCCTTTGGGCAGAATGACGTCGAAGGCAGAGATGCGGTCGGTTGCCACCATCACCATCAGGTCGTCGTTGATGTTATATACGTCACGTACCTTGCCGTGATACACGCTTACCTGTCCGGGCAGGTTGAAGTCGGTTCTTGTCAGAGCTTTCATATCTTTTCGTTTGTTATTTTGGTTCTGTATATTCTTTCCCTCTCTCTATTTCAGCCTCATATTTGTTGTAGGCCTTCACGATGCGTGTCACCAGCCCATGCCTGACGATGTCTTTCTCGTTCATCTCTATGAAGCTGATGCCCTTGATGTCCTTCAGTATTTCGCAGGCTTCGCGCAGGCCGCTCCTTACTCCTTTCGGCAGGTCGATCTGCGTCATGTCGCCTGTGATAATCATTTTTGTGTTGATTCCCATTCGGGTCAGGAACATCTTTATTTGTGCGCTGGTAGTGTTCTGTGCCTCGTCCAGGACAACGACGGCATCGTTCAGCGTACGGCCACGCATGAAGGCCAAAGGCGCTATCTGTATGATGTTCTGCTCCATCATCTCGCGCAACTTCTGGGTGGGAATCATGTCCTCCAGGGCATCATAGAGCGGTTGCAGGTAGGGGTCTATCTTTTCCTTCATGTCGCCAGGCAGGAATCCCAGTTTCTCTCCAGCTTCCACAGCGGGGCGCGAGAGGATAATCTTCCTTATCTCTTTGTTCTTCAATGCCCTTACCGCTAATGCGATACTGGTATAGGTTTTTCCGGAACCTGCAGGACCTACGGCAAATATCATGTCGTTTTCCTGATAAGCTTTTACCAGTTGCTGCTGGTTGTAGCTCCTTGCCGTGATGGGCTTCCCCGTGACGCTATAGACAATCACGCCTTCCACGCCTTCGCGGTTTGTCTTTTCCCCCTTCAGTATCTGTAGGATTTCTTTCTCCGTCAGGCTGTTGAATCTGAGGATGTGCTGCTGGAGTTTCTGTATGTTCTCTTCGAAGGCACACATCTCCAGTTCGTCGCCTATGACGTGTATCACATTGCCGCGTGCCACAATACGGAGTTTCGGATAGAGCGCCTTCAGCATCTGCATATTGACGTTGTTCACGCCATAAAGAAGCACTGGGTCGATGTCCTCGATAAGGATATGCTTTTCAATCATTCTTCGCTAATTTGATGCAAAAGTAAGAAAAAAGTTCATAGTTCATAGTTCATAGTTCATAATTATTTCTCATTTCTTTCATTTTTCACTTTTACCTTTTCTTTTTTCACTTTTTTGTTGTACTTTTGTACAGCAAAAAATCATGAGAAGACTAAAGAAAAACATATTTTTGAGCCTTTGCGGAGGCTTTGTGGCGGTGTTGGGAGTAGTACGGCTCATCTTTCCCGAAGTGGCAAAACCACGGGAAGATGCTAAACCTTCACAGGAGATAGCGAAACCGGTACAGCAGGAAACAAAGCCCGCGGCAGAACCTCAGGAAGCTCCGATTCATGAAGAGCTATCGAAACTTTCCCCCAATCCAGGAGAAAGAGTAAAGTGGCATCCTGTGCGCAGTGTGCCCTCGTATGCTCAGTGTTTCCCCGATGTGCAGGACGTGCAGATTGTGGCTGCCAAACGCTGGGGCGTTAAGCCTGTACGCAACAGAGAAGAAGCGGAGCACCGCAGAGAGCAGCTCGTCTATGTGGGGGCCAATCCCCTCTACTGCATCGATAAGGGTATGAAGCACAGCATCCCTTACCTTGTGCCCCGTGCAGCCAATCTGCTCTCGCTCATCGGGCGTAGCTATCTGGATAGTCTTCACATTAAGGGTATTCCCTTGCACCGCATCATCGTGTCAAGCGTCCTCAGAACTCAGGACGATGTGGCCCGACTGCAACGCGGCAACGGTAACGCCACCAGCCAGAGTTGCCATCTGTTCGGCACAACTTTCGATGTCTGCTATAATCGCTTCTCGACGGTCTCACCTCCAGGAGAACCTGAACGTCGAGCCGTTCAGAACGATACGCTCAAGTGGGTGTTGAGCGAAGTGTTGCGCGACATCCGTAAGCAGGGACGTTGCTACATCAAGTACGAGGTCAAGCAGGGATGCTTCCACATAACCGTCAAATAGTTAAAAAAAGTTAGCAATGTCAGTTTCCTTTAAACTTTTCTACGGTTCATTAAGTCAAAGGAACGTAACAAGGCTTACAGACAACCTAATTAATAACTAAAAAGAAAATGAGAAAGACAATTGTTATGGCAGTTTTGGCTCTCATGAGTTGCACTGCCCTGAGCGCTCAGGAGCGTATGAGTGAAGAAGAACGTGCTAAGGCAATCGACGAACGCATCGAAAAGGCTGCAGACCGTATGGCTAAGGACTTCGACCTGAAGGATGAGGCAAGGAAAACCTTCGTCAACGCCTATACGGCTTACCAGAAAGAGATGTTTGCTACTAATCAGATACAGCGTCAGCGCCTGGATCAACCCAATCGTGATGAAGAGAAACAAGAATTGACCGCAGAGGAGGCAACAGCAAAAATCAAGGAGAATTTCGACCGTCAGGAGCAACAGGTTGCAACAATGCAGAAGCGCCTGGAGGTACAGAAGAAGTATGCTGAAGAATTCATGAAGGTACTCACACCCCAACAAGTATTGAAATTGCTCTCAGCTCAGCGTGGTCAGGGCGGTCGTGGCCAGGGTCAGCGTGGCGGTGATGGTGATCGTCGCGGCAATTTTGAAGGCGGTCCTCGCGGTAACTTCGGTGGCGGTCCTCGTGGCGGCTTTGGAGGTCCCGGCGGTGGCTTCGGCGGCGGCTTCTAAAAAAAGGAAAGAGTAAAATCAAAGAAATCGAAAGAAAAAGGTCCAAAGTCTTGCCACTTTGGACTTTTTTTTGTAAGTTTGCATTCGCAAAACTAACAAAAACATACTATGGGTAAAGTATTGATAATTGGAGCTGGTGGTGTAGCCACCGTAGCAGCTCACAAGGTGTGTCAGAATTCTGACACGTTCACAGAAGTTATGATTGCCAGCCGCACGGAGAAAAAGTGCATTGCACTGGCAGAAGTTCTCAAGAAGAAATACGGCACCGATGTGAAGACAGCACAGGTGGATGCCGACAGTGTGGAGCAGTTGGTAAAGCTTCTGGGCAGCTATAAACCCGATCTCGTGATGAACCTGGCTTTGCCTTATCAGGACCTTACCATTATGGAGGCTTGTCTGCAGACAGGCTGCAATTATCTCGATACCGCCAATTACGAGCCAAAGGACGAGGCGCACTTCGAGTACTCGTGGCAATGGGCGTATCGCGAACGGTTCGACAAGGCTGGCCTTTGCGCCATCCTTGGCTGCGGCTTCGACCCAGGCGTCACCAGTATTTTTACCGCATACGCTGCCAAACACCACTTCGACGAGATACAATATCTCGACATTGTGGATTGTAATGCGGGTAACCACCACAAGGCTTTTGCAACGAACTTCAATCCCGAAATCAACATCCGCGAAATAACGCAAAAGGGCCTTTATTGGGAGAATGGCAAGTACATAGAGACAGAGCCAATGGAGATTCATAAACCGCTCAACTATCCCGGCATAGGTCCCAAGGAGAGCTATCTGCTGCATCACGAGGAAATAGAATCGCTTGTTATCAACTATCCTACCATCAAGCGAGCCCGTTTCTGGATGACCTTCGGCCAACAATATCTTACTTACCTCGAGGTCATACAGAACATCGGCATGAGCCGCATTGACGAAGTGGAGTACGAGGCCCCCTTGGCAGATGGTACAGGCAACGCAAAAGTCAAGATTGTGCCTTTGCAGTTCCTCAAGGCTGTGCTTCCCAACCCTCAGGATCTCGGCGAGAACTATGATGGCGAAACGAGCATAGGATGTCGCATCCGTGGTCTTCGTGGTGGAAAAGAACATACATATTATATATATAATAACTGCTCGCACCAAGCCGCTTATGAGGAAACCGGCATGCAAGGCGTCAGTTACACCACAGGCGTTCCTGCCATGATAGGTGCTATGATGTTCTTGAAGGGTCTCTGGAGCAAGCCCGGCGTGCATAACGTTGAGGAATTTGACCCTGATCCCTTCATGGAGCAGCTCAACAGGCAGGGGCTGCCTTGGCATGAGATTCACGATGAAGACCTGGAATTATAAACAAAAAAAAAATAATATTATGGCAAAAAAAGAAAACGAGGGCGTTGTGCCCAATCAGCAAAACGAAAAGCTCAAAGCCCTGCAGGCTGCTATGGCAAAGATAGAAAAGGACTTCGGCAAGGGATCTATCATGAAACTTGGCGAAGACCGAATAGAAAACATAGCGGTTATCCCCTCTGGTTCCATTACATTGGATTATGCACTTGGCGTAGGTGGCTATCCCAGAGGACGCATTGTGGAGATATTTGGTCCGGAGTCTTCTGGCAAAACAACTTTGGCCATCCATGCTATTGCAGAAGCACAGAAGCAAGGGGGTATCGCCGCAATGATTGATGCGGAGCATGCCTTCGACCGTTTCTATGCTGCTAATCTCGGAGTCAACGTCGATGATCTTATTATCTCACAACCAGATAACGGAGAGCAAGCCTTGGACATCGCCGACCAACTCATTCGCAGTGCTGCTGTAGATATCATCGTGATAGACTCTGTGGCTGCCCTGACACCTAAAGCCGAGATAGAAGGTGACATGGGAGACAACAAGGTGGGTTTGCAGGCACGTCTCATGAGTCAGGCTTTGCGTAAACTCACAGCAACCATCAATAAGACGAACACCACTTGCATCTTTATCAACCAGCTTCGTGAAAAGATTGGTGTCATGTTTGGCAATCCCGAGACAACCACCGGCGGTAATGCCCTGAAATTCTATGCCTCTGTCCGTCTCGACATTCGCAAATCCACCCTTATCAAGGATGGAGACAATGTCATTGGTAACGAAGTGAAGGTTAAAGTCGTGAAGAATAAGGTGGCTCCTCCTTTTCGCAAGGCAGAGTTCGAGATTATGTACGGCGAGGGCATCTGTCGTGTTGGCGAGGTGATTGACTTGGGTGTTGACTTAGGTCTTGTAGAGAAGAGCGGATCGTGGTACAGCTATAGTGGAACAAAGCTTGGACAGGGAAAGGAAGCAACAAAGGCTGTTCTCCGTGACAATCCAGAACTTTGCGAAGAAATCACGGTTAAGATTTATGAGATAATGAATAGTAAGAAAGGATAAGCAAGAAGGTTTATTAATAAATAATGTGCCGCCTCGGGTTTCAGAGACGGCACATTGTTTATCCTGGGTCTTCCTTATTAATTATTTAGCGTAAGCGATGGAGCGTGTTTCACGAATGACGGTAATCTTTACCTGTCCGGGATATGTCATTTCGTTTTGAATCTTTGTGGCAATGTCTGTGCTAAGTTGCTCTGTCTGTTTGTCGTCAATCTTGTCGGCACCAACGATGACGCGCAATTCGCGACCAGCCTGGATGGCATATGTCTTGACAACACCAGGGTGACTCATGGCAATATCTTCCAAATCTTGGAGACGTTTGATGTATGCTTCTACAATTTCGCGACGTGCACCGGGACGAGCACCGCTTATGGCATCACAAACTTGTACAATGGGAGCAAGCAGTGTTGTCATCTCCATCTCGTCGTGGTGTGCACCGATGGCGTTGCAAATTTCCGGTTTCTCCTTGTATTTTTCGGCGAGTTTGGCTCCGTATAAAGCGTGAGGCAATTCGGGTTCCTCATCGGGCACTTTGCCAATGTCATGCAACAGGCCGGCTCGCTTTGCTTTCTTGGGATTGAGTCCCAACTCGCTGGCCATGACAGCACAGAGGTTGGCTGTCTCGCGGGCATGTTGCAAGAGATTCTGCCCGTAGCTGCTGCGATATTTCATCTTTCCCACGATGCGAATCAGTTCGGGATGCAGTCCGTGTACACCAAGATCGATAGTGGTGCGCTTACCAACTTCGAGGATTTCCTCGTCAATCTGTTTCTTGACTTTTGCTACGACCTCCTCAATGCGTGCGGGATGTATACGCCCATCTGAAACGAGTTGATGGAGTGCCAAACGACATATTTCGCGGCGTACTGGATCGAAGGCACTAATGACGATGGCTTCAGGTGTGTCATCGACGACAATTTCGACACCAGTAGCTGCTTCCAGGGCGCGGATGTTGCGACCCTCGCGACCGATGATGCGTCCCTTCACTTCGTCGTTGTCGATATGGAACACCGTGACAGAGTTCTCTACCGCAGTTTCTGTAGCTACGCGTTGGATGGTTTGAATAATGATTCGCTTTGCTTCCTTGCTGGCTGTCATGCGAGCATCGTCCATTATCTCGTTGATGTATGCTGCAGCATTTGTTTTGGCTTCATCTTTCAGTGTTTCAACCAAACGCTCACGAGCTTCCTCTACACTCAACCCAGAGATTTCTTCAAGTTTCGTACGCTCCTGATTAATGAGGTCAGAAAAACGTGCATTGAGCTCTTCCTCTTTCTTCTCGAGCATCGCCTGCTGTGTATCCATGCGTTGACGCTGGGCATCGGCTTCCTGTTTACGGCGTGTCAGCTCGTCTTGTTTTTGGTTGAGTTGCATCTCGCGTTGCTTGATGCGGTTCTCAGATTGCTGTATTTGTTGGTTGTGCTGGCGAACCTCCTTTTCGAGTTCGGTGCGTTTGCTCAGGAATTTCTCTTTTACCTCAAGCAGTTTCTTTTGCTTGATGACTTCTGCCTCTTTCTCTGCATTTTCCCGGGCTTCTTCGGCAAGAACCTTGCGTTTGGCAGGTACCGCAACGAAGTACCATATTGCCACAAGGACAAAGAATGCCACGAGAGCAACCAGCAGGGCGGCTATGATATCTATTGTCATTGAAAATAAAAATTTGAAAAATGTTAATACTCGGGGTCACTTACTTTTTGATGAGTGCGGCCTCGACCTCGGCAAGCAGCGGACGGAGTTGTTGCAGAACAGGCTCTGCATCGTTGGTGACCTCATGTCGCTTACTCTGAACGGCAATGTCGAGGATGGTCATCACCAGATACATCTCTGTGTTCTGTCCAGGGTAGCTGCTTGTGTAGAAGCTGAATCTCTCCTTGATGAGTTTCTCTGCCTGACGATAGACATATTCCTCGTCGCGTTTGATGGTCATGGGCAGGGTCCATGAACCGAAGTGGAGAGTTATTGAAAGGGTGTCATCCATAATCTGTTATTGTGTTACTTTAAGCATAGAGATGCACCGGTCAATATCGCGCACCATAGTTCTGATACGGCCTCGCATGTCTTTTATATCATTATCGGCCATATCAATATATTTTGCCATCTTTAAACGGCTGTATTGTTGTTTGAGTTCTTCGTTTTGAATCTGCAATTGGTTTATTTCTTCATCCTTTTTGCTGAGTTGTTGGAGCAATTGAACATGCTCGTCCTGCAGTTCTTTTTGTTGCATGATGAGCTGTCTGACCCGTGTCTCTAGCCGGATGATAATGTCTTTCAGTTCCTGATTCATGACGTAGTTACCTCAATTTGCGGGCAAAGATAATACTTTTTTTTTCGATATGCAAGTTTATTGCTCACTATTTTTTTTTGGCTCCTTCTTTGCGAGCATCACAATGGTGTGTACATACTCTGTCATCCACTGCTCTGTATAACCGAGTATGTTCTGATATTTGCGGATAGAAATGCAGGTTCGACGTACGCCTTCGTCTTTCCATTCGTTCTTTGTCAGAATCTGGTGTACTTGTTTGGCAACCATTTCGCGAAGTGCGCCACGGAAAAAGCCGGGCAATCGCATTTTCCATTGCATGAGATTACCCATAAGCATCATGAGGTCTTGGCTAAACCCCTGGAACTGAATCAGATAACTTTGGGCGTCCTGGGTCTTGCGGCAATTTTTGCGGATGCTGCCGTCAATTTCAGAAAAGAAAGCGTCACTGATACCGTAAATGTCTTGTATGAGCTTGCGACAATATTTCTTCTCGGCAATGCCAAGCTTGTTGTTAAGCGTGGTAACACGGTAGGTTTGCTTGAAGATTCGCAAATCAGGTAAAGCGCCAAGGTTATTGATGCCCAACTGGGAAGCTATGACGGCTTGGTAATATACACGGATGAGGAGCATGAAGTCTTCCATACCGCCAACTTTTGTTTCTTGGCCTTTTCCGCTCCGGTGGAAGAGATTACTGAATATAGACATGTGTTTCTATTGTGTTTAATACATTATTTATATATAGTCGATAGATTTTGCTTTTGATTTATTAAGCAGTGTGCCAATGCGTTGGAGCATGATACGCAAGTCGAGCCAGAATCCCCAGTTGCGATAGTACCATATGTCGGCTTTTATGCTACCCTTTTTTGTCTGAGTGGGGAAATGATAACTTGTGATGCCGGCTTTGAGGCGGTAGCCGGAAGTGAAGTGTTGTTTTAGCTCGCGCTGGTAGTCTGTGTATTGGTCAGGTCGCATGGTTTGTGATCCAACAATTGTTATGCTGCCCCAAAGAACACAAAGGAATTGTGGCAATAGCTCTAGTTTGGAACTCGTTAGGAATCTTCCGAACGGGAAATAGCCGGGATCGTTGATGCCATCGAGAAAAGATGGTGCTGCTTCGTAGTGGCGTGTGCGGAAAGTAATACTTTGAAAAGTTTTACCATTCATACCGCACATGTTTCGAACTATGAGAACCGGACCACGGCTTTGCCTTTTAATGCAAATGAAAGCTACGATAGCAAAAACAGGAAAGATAGTGAGCAGAATCAGAAGGCTCAGCACGATGTCTGTTAAGCGCTTAATTACTCTGTTGAAAAAACCTTGTAATGGCGGCTTGACTGGCGAGAGTACATTGATTGTACCACGACATTCGCCTTGAGTTGAAAGGTTTAGTGCACAAACAGGCTGTGGAAGCAAATGAAGTACAACCCCATGTTCGCAACATGTGTGTGCCAGAGTCTCCAGCTCTGTCGTCTGTATGGCGGAAGTGGCGCAATAAACACTCTCGGTCTCTGGATGCTCTGGCAGATATTCGACCAATTTTCGCACTGTAGGTTCTTCTAAGCGGGTCAGTTTTAGACCATAAGTATTCTGCTGTAATGCTTGTTGTTGCCATTTTGTCTCTTCGTTGCATATGAGAACGGCGTGTTCGCAATGAACTGGACGTGTGCAGTAGCGTATGAACCAACTATTGAGAATAAGGCGTTTCAGCGTCAAAGTTATGCAGAACAAGAGCCATGCAATGAGTTGGAGGGAATACCAATAAGGAATTGCTGCAGAGAGAATGCATACGGCCAGAGCTGTTTTCATGGCGCAAGCCACCACCTCGTCGCGTCGAGTTGTGCGACTGTAGGCATTATTGGGGAAGAAATGCATCACAAGGATAAGTAGCAAACACCCCAGCAAGACGTGTATGTACCATCGTCCATACTCATGGCCTGTTGCTTGTGCCTCGACGTACTGGCAGCCAGCCCAGATGAATGCTTCGGCCAAATAGGTCAGGCTATTGCGAACCCCATGCCGTATTGTCCGTCGCACTTGTATATTTAAGTTATCCTTGTACATTGTTTTAGATAGAAAGATGTTGTTTATGCACATACATCGTAGGCAAAGTTACAACAATTTGTTTGATTTTTGGTAGTAAGAAGCAGATAAATCGCAGAGAAATGCATTTTTTCTGCAAATTCCATAATATTGCTATAATAATTAGTATAAGATTCCTATAGAAACGATAAAAACGAAAACTAATATACCCATAATTTCTATGAGTTTCACAGTCGTTATAAGCTTTATATGCCAGCACTGATATAGTAGCGCGGACCTGCCAGGAAATAACCCATATATGCTTCTGCGCGTGTGACGGCTGTTGCCAGGTCATCACCTTTTGCCAGATGTGTGGCTATGGCGCTGGCAAGCGTGTCGCCTGTACCGTTCCGGTCATCGAGCTTAAGTTTCTTTTTAGGATGCGGAGTAAGCGTTCCGGAAGGATGGTCGTAAAGATAGTCCACAAGGTAACGCCCCTCTTCGACGCTTTTCACCAGCACACTGCATCCCCACTCACTAAGTTTCCTTAAGTCGTTTTCGGGATTACTGATGGCGTGTCCCAAAAGAAATTCCGCTTCATGAACATTTGGTGTGATGAGTGTGGCAAGAGGGAATAGTTCGTTCTTATATGCCGCAATAGCGGCATCACTGACTAATTGTTCACCCGCATAGTTCACAATAACGGGATCAATGAGGATAGGTTGCTTGTTGAAGCGTCGCAGCACACCGGCTACGGCTTGAATAATATCCTCTGTTGGCAAGATGCCTGTCTTGATGCAATCGGCTCCAACGGTGCTCAGAAAGGACTCTGCTTGTGATATAATCAAGTCTGTCGGCAAATGATGAATGCCTTTGATGCGATTGATATCTTCATCTACAATGCAAGTCAGTGCAGCTGCTGCCCATCCGCCGCAGCGGGTAATTGCCTTGATGTCGGCTTGAATGCCAGCACTACCTAAAGGTTCGCTACCTGCGATAAGGAAAACTTTACCTGTTTTTAACTTTTTTTCCATAACAGGGTACAAAGTTACGGCGTTTATGCAGAACAATCAAATAAAATTTCATAAATTTGCACCCGATATGCAAAATATGTGATTCCTTTTGACTATAATCGCACATTAAATGAAGAAAATCTTCGCAGTACTGTTCATAATATTTCTAAGTAACCTTTTCGTTGAAGCTCAGTCTCTGACAAGAAGGCCTCCTTCTCCATATAGACATCATACGGAGTACTTGTCTGGTGTCAATGAACGACGTTTGGCTCGCTTGGAGAAGATGCGTCAGACCAATATAGAACACCGCCATCACGCTGGTCCACTGCGTGTCCCAACACAAGCTGAGATAAAGCGTGGACTCGTCTTGCTCGTCCAATTTTCCAACGTGAAGATGAAAAGTGATGCTGCGACCCAGTGGGAAAGCCGTTTTAACCAACAAGGTTTTTCACTCTATAACCACGTTGGATCTGTGCGTGATTATTTCATGGAGCAGAGTTATGGTTTATTAACTGTTGATTTTGATGTTATCGGCCCCCTTACACTTTCCAAGACGCGCGAATACTATGGTTCGTCACCAAATTATTATTTGGATGACCGTGCTCCCGAAATGGTCATTGATGCGTTGAAACTTGCTGATTCGAAAGTCGATTATTCTGATTATGATTGGGATGGTGATGGTGAGGTTGATCAGGTATATGTTATCTATGCAGGAATTACGAAATCGAATACCTCGGGATACATCTGGCCGCATGAATGGTGTCTCAGTAATGCAAAAATCTATGGAAGCGGAAGTGGCCGTCAGAAGTTGGATGATACCTATATTGACACATATGCTGTTTCTAATGAACTGGCTGATGCATCTACACTTGAAGGTATCGGTACTGCGTGCCATGAGTTTAGTCACTGTCTCGGTTTTCCTGACTTCTATGATGTTAAGTATTCAGGCGGGGCCGGTGGACAGAACTGGGATCTCCTTGATGGAGGTAATTATAATGGCCCTAGACGAATTGGAGAAGTTCCGAGTCCCTATACTGCCTATGAACGCTGGTCTGCCGGATGGATAGACCTCATCTCTCTTGATGAACCTTGTAGGGTAACTAACATGCCTGCTATCAACGAACAAGGTGTGGCCTACATCATTTCCAATACAGGTAACTCCAATGAGTATTATATTATAGAGAACCGCCAACCTATAACATTTGGTATTGGCAATGGTGGACATGGTCTTATGGTTTGGCATATTGATTATAGCAAGACGGCATGGACAAACAATTCTGTCAATACAAACAAGACTCATCAACGTATGACCTTTTTACCAGCAGACGAAAAGGTGGGTGACTATGTAGCAGACGGAGGATATTATTATATATCTTCTGAAGATGAAGCCGGTGATCCCTATCCGGGTTTTTCGAATGTTACAAGCGTGAAACAGCTGACGTGGTATACAAAAGAAAAGGATGGTACTAAGATTCATCAGAATCTCATACACGATATTTCAGAAACTGTTGATGGTAGAATTAATTTTACTTATGGCGATTATGTTTCTCTTTCTGTTCCTGAATTGGCAAACCCGTCAGACATCACCGAAGATTCTTTTGTCGCAAATTGGTTGCCTGTTGAGGGAGCAACCAGCTATGTGCTCCAAGTAGAGGCAATGACAGGCGGAGAGGGGCCTGCAACGGTTCTCTTCGAAGATTTCTCCGGTTTCAAGAGCGTATCATCAAGCTCTTTAATAAGTAACAACGTTATTGATAAGTACACTCAGACGCAGGGATGGGAAGTGTCAAACCTCTACGGAACGAATAATGCATCTGTTCGTGTTGGAAGCTCAACAGCATTCTACAGTCACATTATCACGCCTACTCTTAAAAACAGTGAGGGAATATTACTGGTGGAGTTTGAAGCTGCTTCCTATGAAACAGATGCCAGCAGTGCCGTTGTCTCTGTACTCAATGGAAGTGAAATTATTGCCACTCAGACTATTGCACTTACTGGCAGTCGCGCCACTTACAATTGTGTTTTTGAGGATATTCCCTTTGGTTGTAGAGTGAAATTCGCCTCGTCTGCTGCAAAGAAGCGTTACTACCTCTACAATATCAACTTAATGGACATGAGTGGAATTGGGAGCACAATCACCACCTATTCAGACTTGACAACTACCAGTTATACCGTTGTTTCGTCGGAGGCAGACCTGTATTACTACCGTGTGCAGGCTGTCTGTGATGAGGGTACTTCCGAGTGGTCTGATTGGATGGATGTTGACATTGCTTCCTCAATCGACAATACACCCGATTCCCTCCCTGGTGGGGCAGGGGGTGAAGTCTATGATTTGACAGGGCGTCGGCAACAGTGTCTTCCACGGCGCGGCATATATATAATTGATGGAAAAATCCACATGACGCGTTAGTGTTCTACTAGTCCGTTTTTGATGGTTTACGAGTGGTACAGAAAAGATCTGTAAAATCCGTAGTTAATAAATCATCTTAATATGATGAATAGGAAACTAACATTATTTTTTGTATTGATGCTGTGCTGTCTCTTCGTTGGCGCCCAGTCTTTAATCAGTGGATTCCGGCCCCACAGCTACCATCACACACATCGCCTACCAGGTGTCAATGAGCATCGTCTGGCTCGTCTGGAAAAGATGCGTGAAGCCAATATCGCTCGTCGCCATCAGATTGGGCCGATGCGAGTCAAGACACAGCCAGAGACGCAACGCGGCCTCGTCCTGCTTGTTGAGTTCTCGGATGTAAAGTTGAAGAGTAATGCCTCTACCACTTGGAACAGCCGTTTCAACGCCCATATATACCTGTAATTTCGAGGGTATTCCTTCTGGTTGCAACGTAAAGTTCGCCTCGTCAAAAGCAGGCAAGCGTTTCTACCTTTATAATGTCAATATATTGGATATGAGCGAGGCAGGTAGCATAACTACGACCTATGCTGATTTGACGACGACCAGTTATACGATTAAAACACTATTCGAGGAAATGTACTATTATCGTGTGCAGGCTGTCTGTGATGAGGGGACTTCCAGATGGTCTGAATGGATGGATGTAGATGTTGCGTCTGAAATCAAAAACATACCAGGAAATCAGATATTTAAAAATGATATTTTCGATTTGACCGGCCGTTGCCTCCCGTGTATTCCGCAGCAAGGATTCTATATTCGAGGAGGCAAAACATATATGGTGCGCTGACAATTTTACCTACTTAAAATAAAGGGGCGAGGATACACTGAAATATTATCGGTACCTCGCCTTTTTCTTTGCAACCGGAATGTGTTCCCGTGTTGAAATATGTCATGAAAAATCATTCTCGTTGGCTGCCTCTTGTCTCCTGTCTTTTCTTGATTAATGGAAGGTTACGATAAAATATCCGCTGCAGAGCCTATTTATGCCTTCAAAATGGATTCATCACTTTCTAACTTGCAAATTCAATATTTTTCACTTTAAAAGGTACCGTCTTTTGATAATTTTAACCTATTTTTGTTAAAAAATATTAAAACAAGGGGCTTTTGCCACTGTTTTGTGTCGTATTTCGTTAAAAAAAACCTAAATTTGCTCTGTTTAGTGCGTGTAATGACGCAAAACGAGACGAAAAAACGCAAAAAAACAATAAAAAACTAAAATAAACTAAACAATGCGTATGACAAACCGTTTAAGCAAATGGAGCAGGCATTCCTCACGGGTGGTATGCCTGTTGGCAGTTTGCGGGCTGATGTATGCTTGTAAGGATGAGTTTATCTTGGATGATGAAAAGCCAAGCTGGCTCAATTCAAGCATTTACGAAAGCCTGGAGCAAAAGGGTAATTTCAGAACTTATCTGAAGTTGCTGGCTGACAAGGATGTTAATCTTGAAGGTATGCGTGACCTGGTTGACGTTCTGAGCCGTACCGGTTCAAAGACAGTCTTTGTGGCTAAGGACTCTGCTTGGGATGCTTTCTTCGCTGCCAATGCTTTGCTGCCAGAGAGTAACCCGTGGCATTATGCTACAAGTTATGACAAACTGAGTAAATCTCAGAAGAAGCTGCTGATCCATACCAGTATGCTCAACAATGCAATCGTGATGGAGAATCTGGCTAGCAGCCAGTCAGAAGGTACCAATTCTCCCACTCGTGGCGAGTACATGCGTCGATACACTGACGTTGAAGCTACCGACTCCATTACAAAGCTTGAGTCAAAGGATCTTCCTCGAAGCTACAGTTATTATTATCTTGGGGGGACAGACAAGGACTATTGGGAACGTTTCCGTGAGGAAAAAGGTGGTAAGGGCATATATCTGGCCATCGACTCCACTCTCCCAATGATGCTTCACTTCACTTCGGAGCATATGTCCAGGAACACAATTAATGATAATGACTTCCTGCATTTTATGGGTAAGCCCCGTAATCCGAGCGATGTACATATTTATAATTCTATCTTGAAAGAAAAAGATGGTGTCTGCGAAAATGGTTACGTCAATGTAACAGAGATGCCGCTTTGCCCGCTCACGAATATGGCCGAGGTCATCCGCACCAATGGTAAGACCGACGTATTCAGCCATATTCTGGATCGTTTTAGCGCACCATTCTATTGCAATCGTATAACTAAGGCTTATCAAGACCTTCATCCCGAGTTTAAAGATTCTATTTTTACTAAGAGGTATTTCTCTGATAATAACTTCGATGTAAAGGCAGGATATATTAGACGCGGCCAGGACGGTGAAGTCCCCAAATACGAACCAGGTCCTAATGGCACTTTCCAAAGATACAATCCCTACAAGGATAATGCGAATCCCGATCGTATTCCTGCTCTTAAGTTTGACCCAGGATGGAACGGATACTACGACGAAGTGGATGTTCGCAAGGATATGGCAGCTATGTTTGTGCCTAGTGATGAACAGATGTGGCAGTATTTCACAAAAGGTTCAGGCCAGAGACTTCTGAAAGTTTATTATGCAAAAGAGGGAACTCCTGACGCCATAGATTGGGTTCCTCCTACGGAAGGAGATAATGAAGCTCTCTTCCAGCAGATTGACTGTATTCCTGTCGGTACATTGGATAAGTTGATTAACAACTTCATGCAGCGTTCATTCGTTGGTTCTGTGCCCAGTAAATGGGGCAAACTTACTGATGATGCCATGGAGCCTTTGTTTGAGGATGTCGATGTCGCACGGGATCAGGATCTCGACACTTGTTTGCTTGCCAGCAATGGTGTTGTTTATGTATTGAACAGAACCTGTGTGCCAGCCGACTACCGTTCTGTTACCGCGCCTGCGTTTATAAGTAATGTAAGTAAGATTATAAAGTCCGCCATCTATGACGACTATATGAATCTGAACTACTATGCTTACCTGAAGGCTATGCAGAGTCGTTTCACGTTCTTACTTCCTACAGATGAAGCCCTTACTTATTATTATGATCCTGCTAGTATGAAGAGCCGTACACCGCGTGCTGTCAAGTTTAGTTTCCAAGGTGGTTCTTTCCCTGTTAAGCTTCAGTTCTTTAACTATTATTGCAGCTACAACCAGGATAAAGGCGAGATTGGTACAATCGGTAATCTGATTCCTGGCACCAGCCTATATACCAACGGTGAGGTAACCAACCGTCTGAAGGACATTTTGGAGAGTCACACCATCGTCCATGATGGTACGAATCCTATGGCACATACGGGAGGCGGAAACAACAAGTTGCCTACTCAAGAGTATTATGGCATCAATCCAACGGATCCTCTTCCAGAGTACTATCTTTCTAAGAATGGTAATGCTGTAAAGGTTATTCGTGATGAGAATGATAAGATAATTGCCGTGAAGGGTGGCTTCCAACTTGAAAATGAGCGCGAGGGTATTGTCAGTACGACACCAGGTGTTTTGAATTGTGTCGTTACCGAGCCTAATGAAACGGATAACGGATATACCTTCGTCCTTAATGCCCCGTTAGTTCCCACATATCGTAGCGTTTATAGTATATTCACCAACGACTATGATTTGTACAAAGAATCTGCAGGCGAAACGCCCTATAGTGCTTTCTATGATCTTTGCACGGCTGATGGTTTCGATACAGAAATCATTGGTTGCGGACTCGTAGATGGTAGTCTTGGTAAGACCCAGCGTGAGTCTGCTCTCAAGAAGTACTACATTTTTATTAAAGACAACGGTTTGGACTACAACGTACAGTTCTTTAATAACTATCGATACACCGTTTTCGTTCCCACTAATGATGCCGTTCAGGCTGCTATTGCGGCAGGACTGCCTACATGGGAAGATATTAGCGAGGATTACCATAGTCACTGCAAGCCTCTCATTGATGATGAAACGGGTGAGCCAAGGCTCACTCCTGATGGGGAGATTGAATATACAGATGAGCTCCAGACTTATGAGGACAGTGTACGTATTGCAGCAAAGATTACATATCTGACCAACTTCGTACGTTATCATTTCGCCGATAATTCTGTCTTTGCAGATAAGACTGTGCTTGCTCCCAACGAAATGGTAACCTCCAGTTATGACAAGGAACTTGAACTTTTCTGTAAACTTCATGTGGACCGTGTTGCAAATGGTGACGGAACAGACCTTCGCGTCTGCGATGATGTGACATGGAAGAAGAACAACAACAGCATGACTGGTGGAACAATGCCTTTCGTAACTATCGGAGAGAAAAATGTTTTAGCACGTGATATCTCCTGCAGTAGCACGCCAGTCAACGTTGCTATGAAGGGTATCACTATCAACTCCTCCAGTGCTGCCGTAATACACTCTATTCCTGGTTATCTGAACCACACGGAAGTAATCGATGGTAGGCATGACAAGACTTGGGAGTCGACCATAAAAGCGAAAAAGTATTTACAGAGATACGCTATCCGATAAAATCATCCGACTATGAAGAATAAAATAACTAAGCTTTTATTGCTTTGGGTAGTTGCACTTATGGCGCTGCCCGCAAGCGCACAGCAACGGCGTATCTCCGGTACCGTTTCTGATGATATTGATGTCATCATTGGTGCCAACGTCGTGGAGAAAGATAAGAATAATCGTATTGTCAGCCAGGCAATCACCGATATGAATGGTAACTTTACCATGAATATCAAGGATCCGAACAATACGTTGGAAATTTCCTACATGGGTTATAAGAAACACACCCAGAAGATAGGAAGTGGTAAGAGTGTCTTTAAAGTAACCCTCCAGGACGCCACCAAGACGATGACGGAGGTTACCGTACAAGGAAAGAAGAACGCACCAACAACAGGCCTTGAGATTCCTGCTCGCGAGTATGCTGGTGCTGTTCAGAATTTCAAAATGGACGATATGGAGGGTCTTGCCTTCGAGTCTGTTGACCAGGCCCTGCAAGGTCAAATCGCAGGTCTTGATATTGTGCCTAATTCTGGTAACCTGGGTTCTGGAACAACAATGCGTCTGCGTGGTACTACCACCATCAATGGTAATGCACAGCCTTTGATTGTCCTCAACGACCACATCTTCCAGATTCCTGAAGATGAAAAGGACAGGTACGACTTCGCGACTATGGACAACGAGGAGCAGTTCTCTACGTTGCTTCAGGTCAACCCCGAAGATATTGAAAGCATCACCGTTTTGAAGGATGCTGCAAGTACAGCCAAATGGGGTGCCGATGGTGCAAATGGTGTCATCGAGATTAAGACACGCCGTGGACATCGTGGTAAAACACGTGTCAACTTCACTTACAAATTCAGCGGTACATGGCAGCCCGAAGGTTATGAGATGCTCAATGGTGACGGATATACTATGATGCTCAAGGAGGCTTACTACAATCCTAACCACAAGAACACCTCACTGCCCGAGTTGGACTATAATCAGGAATTACCTTATATATATAGTCACTTCAGCCACAATACGGATTGGGTGAAGCAGGTACAGCAATTCGGTCAGGAACACAAGTTCACTGTTGCTCTTTCCGGTGGTGGTGAGAATGCCACATTCCGTATTAGTGCAAACTACGATAAGAGTACCGGTTCAATCATTGGACAGAAGCTCGACCGTTTCACGAGTTCTACGGCATTGGATTATTGGGTCAGTGAACGCATCAAGTTCTCAAGTAACATCAACTTGGCCTTTACAACCAACAACAAGAACTACGGTAACGACATTCTGGCTCGCGCATACAATGCTATGCCCAACATGAGTGTTTATGAATACAGGTTGGACGAATACGGCAATCCTGTCCAGACGGACAACTACTTTAACATGTTGCCTTTGGCTGCTGTCTATTCTACGGGTGAAACAACACGTAAGGAAAATGATGGCAGGATGACATCGTATGACCTTAAGGATATGTTCGTAAACGGAAACCCAGTGGCTCGTGCTATGCAGGCCTGGTGGAAGCAGAAGCAGTACAACCTGACTCCTCAGTTCAGTATCGAGTACAAACTGCTTGGAAAGACCGATGACGAACATCGTCTGAATTACGTTGGCGACGTACAGCTCAACATCTACAACACCAGTAATGACCACTATTGCCCAAGCGATCTTAAGACCATGGAATGGGTTTGGGGTGGTGACAATGCTGCTAAACTCACTGCCAACGAGCGTAACTATGTCAGCAACGATGAAGACAAGTCTCTCGAGTTCACTACCCGTCACGACCTGCGTTACTACTCTGCATTCAAGAATCGCGACCACAGCGTGAGCGCTTTGGCTCGTTTCGAGATGGCAATAGGTAACAAGAATGCTCAGGAACTTGGCTTGTGGAACGTGCCCAATGGCATCACAGATCCCACAGTCGTAGCATTGCTTCGTGCTGCAAGTTCTACTAACTCCGAGTGGAGGAAGCAGAGCTTCTATGGACAGGTGCACTATTCTTATAAGAGTAAGTATTCTGTCGATGGTTCTGTTCGTTGGGACGGTCGCACCAGTTTCGGCCGTGGTCACAAATATGGATTCTTCCCATCTGCCGGTGCTCGTTGGAATATCATCGACGAAAACTTTATGAAGTGGAGTAAGAACTGGTTGAGTATGCTTGCAGTCCGTGGTTCTTGGGGTATTACTGGCGGCAATAGCGATGCCGGTAGCAGTCAGTACAACAAGTATGCGACGAATGGCTACTATAATGGTCACCAGGTTATCACTCCGGAAAACCTCTCTCTCTCGGAGTTGCGTTGGGAGAAGACCAGGAAGATAAACTTCGGCTATAACGTTGGTTTCTTTAAGGATTTGATTACCTTCGAAGGTGAATTCTACGATCACAAGACCACGGATTTGATTATGAATGACTACCGTATTCCTAGTGCCAATGGTTACTCTACCCTTGGCAAGGTGAATGCAGGTGTTCTTCGTAACAAGGGTTGGGAGCTCAATTTCTCCACCTCTAAAATATGTAAGGTGGGTAAGTTCTCTATGAAGTTACGTGCCAACGTTGCACAAAACTTCAATGAAGTAGAGGAAATGAATGCTCTCATCCTGGAAAGCTTGAATGGTGCTGAGACCTATCAGCCCGGTAATTTGAATTACAACCAGCGTGTACAGGTTGGCAACGCCCTCGGTTCTATTTATGGTCTCCATTATCTGGGTGTCTATAAGTATGACTATGATCACAATGGCATTACCAACGCATCAATCGCCAGCTATGGCTATGCAGAGGCTAACAACAGCGGTTATGCTGCCAACGCAGATGGAAGTATAAACTACAATGAGCCCATCAATACAGCAGCAGCAGCAGCGCGTCGTGGTGAAGTTTCCACTTGCCCCATCGCTTACGATGCCGATGGCAATATGCTGACCGATGCCAAGGGTATTCCTCTGCCCATGTACTATTGCTATAATGAAAGCTATCGCTATCAGTTCCAGGGCGGTGATGCTATCTACGAGGATATCAATCACGATGGTCAGATTGACCGTTACGATATGGTTTATCTCGGCAATTCTAATCCTAAATGCAATGGTGGTTTCGGCCTTCAGCTCTACTTTGGCAGATTGTCTTTGAATGCAGGCTTCAACTTCCGTATCGGCAACCAGATTGTCAATATGGCTCGCATGAATTTGGAGAGTATGTTGGATAATACGAACCAGAGTTACGCTACTACATGGCGTTGGCGTAAGAATGGCGATGAGACAGTTGTACCTCGTGCATTGAGTCGCGTCCAGGGTTACAACAGTTACAACTCTCTGCCCAGCGACCGCTATGTTGAGAATGGTGATTATCTGCGTTTGCAGTATATCCAGTTGAGCTATGACTTCGATGCCAAGAAACTTAAGAAGTATGGCATCAATCAGCTAAAGCTGTTTGCATCTTTGAACAACCTCTGGTGCTGGACCAAGTACACAGGTGTCGATCCCGACGTTTCTCCTCTGGGATTTGCAGTGTCGAAAGACAACAATCGTACACCCCGCACGAGGTCATTCACATGTAGTTTAACCCTTGGTTTCTAAATTTGTGACGACAATGAAAAGTTTTAAGAACATTTATCATACAGTCTGCCTAACGGGACTTATTGCTCTCAGTACATCTTCCTGCACAGATTGGCTGACCATCTACCCTCAGGATCGTGTAGTAGAAGAGAATTTCTGGGAAGATAAGAATGACTTGGAAGGTGTGCGTTATGGCGCATACCGGCAGATGGCATCAACCATATCTAAACTTGCTGTGTGGGGCGATCTCCGCTCTGATTCTTATGAACCGAACAGTTCTGTACAAGGCAATCAAGATGTGATGAATACTCACAACAGGTATCTTGACATAGTAAGTGGCATGCCTGACTCCAGCATGACAGAATTCGACTGGGGTGGTGTCTATACGACAATTAACTATTGTAATAAGGTGTTGCAGCATGGACCAGAAGTTCTTGCGAAGGACAAACAATTCACTTCGGGTGAGTGGATTCAGATGCATGCCGAGATTACAGCACTTCGCGCCCTGAATTACTTCTACCTGATTCGTGCCTTCAAGGACGTTCCCTATACCAAAAAGGTGATAAACAAGGACTCGGAGGTTGAGGCTTTCCCCCTTACGAATCAGCTTGTAATACTCGACTCTATTATCGTTGACTGCGAACGTGTCAAGGGTAAGGCACGCAATCGTTTCAGCGATAAGCGCGACACAAAGGGCTTGATTACCAATACGGCAATCTATGCGATGTTGGCAGATATGTATCTGTGGCGTGGTTCTCTTCACGAAGGTCGTCATGATAAGAATACCTCCGATGAAATTACCTATGACGGTCAGACCATTAGCTACACGATTGCCGACGACTACAACAAGGCGATAGAATATGCCGATTTGAGTCTTCAGTACCTGGCCAATCAGAATGCAGAAGAGAAGAAGAGTTCGGGAGTTGTGATTGTTTCTTCAGGCGGAACTATGAAAGAAGAGACTTTCAACTATGGGCTGACCAATTGTGATATGATTAAGAATGATTTTACCACAGCTACGTCCATAGCACCGAAATTGGAGGCACAGACTCAAATCTTCTACACAAAGAACAGTCGCGAAAGTATCTTCGAACTGCAGTATAGTCAGTCTGATAACCTCAAGAATACCATTGTCAACAGCCTCTTTGGCTCTAGCGATGGTACGCATCTGAAAGTTAATGATGATGCTTTCGACGGTCTTTACAAAGACGGCATCACTAGCACAGCAGATGGCAGCGGCATGTGGGACTCTCGTCTTTGGGTCTGCTGCCAGGATAAATTGACTACTGGCGACAATGATGATGCCAATGCTTCAAGTAGTGGCAGTGGCAGTGGTGGCAGTTATTACTGTATGAAGTACCATCTGCCAAGCGAGAGGATATTGAATATGGATGGTAATTCAACAAGCCGCGAAATAAAGAGCGTAAGATATACCTCCAGAGAGTATAACAACTGGATTGTTTATCGTATGACCGATGTAATGCTCATCAAGGCAGAGGCTTTGGCTTGCTTGGGTAATTCCAACCTGAAGAGCGTAAAGGCTATCTGTAATGCTGTTCACCGCCGTTCATATTGTAATTACCAGAATTCTTCCAAGGTACCAAATACCGATGCAACGGCTGAAGGTACCATTGGTAACTCCTATGGCGTCGCCAAGAAGGCAAAGAATGGTTGCTCCTTCAGTGAAAGTATTGTTACCGTTATGAATGAGCGCCAGATTGAGCTTATCGGCGAAGGAAAACGTTGGTTCGATTTGGTCCGCCTGGCAGAGCGCAGCTCATACAGCAAGACTGACCCGGAAGATCCGCGTGAACCCGGAGTCACGAATGGTCAGTACGGTATGAGCGGAATGGTAGATCAGTTCCTCGGAGTCGGTTCAAGTGCAAGCTATGCTACTACCTTGATTAACCGCTTCAAGAACCGCTATGGCTTGTATTGCCCCATCTATTATATGGAAGTAAAGGCAAGCAATGGTGCCATCGAGCAGAATCCTGTATGGAACAAGTCTAAGTATGAGCAGTAAGAGAGAAATTACACGAAACAGTTATAAAAGACATACATAATATGGCTAATAACAGAATAAACAGATACATCGGTGCAGTGGCCTTAGGTGCTGTCTTGATGGCTATGCCAGGCTGTACCGACACATGGGACGACCATTATGATAGTGTGGCGAGCTCTGGAACGACGCTTACATTGTGGGATGTAATCAACGCTAATCCCGATTATAGCCGTTTTGCAGACATTCTGCAGCATGCCAAGTATTACAAGGACAACACCCATGCGGTGTCCACCTATTCCTTCGCGGATATTCTCGATGGTGGACAAGTGAATACGGTTTGGGTACCTGATAATACCGCCCTCTCAGAAGAAGATTATCAGAAATGGATGGGTATGTTGTTGGGTGATAGCCGAGCCGATGGTGACAATGTGAACGCCTCAGGTTTTAACGTCCAGCAGCAGTTCTTGGGAAACCACATTGCTTTGTGGCGTCATAATATCTCAGAAGCCGGAGTTGATACGGTGAAGATGATTAATGGCAAGAACCTTGTCTTTGTCAAAAATGGTAAAAACTCCACATTTGGCGGGGTTCCCATCAGTGATTACAACATTCCGACCGCCAATGGCGTTATGCATGTTATCAAAGGACTCCCCCAGTTCCATTACAACTTCTATGAGTACCTCAAGTACAATGAACCGCTAACAACGTTTGGCAAGTATGTTGTTAGTAAGGACACTACTTATTTCTATCCGGACGGTAGCATAGAAGGTCTGCCAGATGAGAATGGTAACCCAACCTATGTGGACAGTATGTATTTTACTTCAAATCGTCTGTTCGAGTACAAGCATTATGTGCCCTCCGGTATGAACGAAACATGGCTGATGCCTGATAATGGCTTCGATGCCCGCATTAATAACGAGGACTCAGTTTTCGTTATGCTCCTGCCTACCGATCAGGCTTGGAATGATGCATACGAGAAGTTGAAGTATGCTTATAAATATCCTTCTTATTATGAGGACAAATCAAAGGGTGATATGAATGCTACCAATATAACCATCAAGGATCTCGATGCAGACTCTTTACAGAAGATGAGCCTGGAGATGGATCTTATTTCACCCCTTGTTTTCAATCTGCACAAGCAGCCCAAGAGAAGAGGCAGTACGGAGATGTGGTCGCTGGATATGTTCAAGGAATTCAAAGGTGAGGGTAGCGATTATCTGCTCAATACCTATGGCGACACACTACGTGCCGTTGGCGATTGGAAGCCGTCCGACCTCTTCAATGGGGAACTGAAGGATATGAGTAATGGTATTGCCTACGAGATTACTTCGTGGAACTTCCCGAAAGAATACTATACACCCGATGTGGAAGTTGAGATAGAGGGCGGTAATGTTTTCTACAACACCGAGAGTAATAAGTACAAGGTAGGTACCGGCACTAAGAAATACACGTTCTCCAATGAGACGTACAAGGATATTACGAATATCTATGGTAAGGTCAGCAATAACAACTTCTATCATTTGGATGCTCCGGGCCCGACTGCTGTACCAAAAGCAGAATTTAAGCTTTATGGCAACAATCCCAATGCCTATGTTCCAGATGCCCAAGTCATGAGTGGTCTATATGACGTTCAGGTTGTTGTCGTTCCCCATTGGTATATGGACATTGCCAATGCCTCAAAGATTGATGAGAAGTTCTATATGATTATAGATACACTCGTTAATGAGTATGATATTACCGACACAACGTTTGTACGCAGCACGAGCGAGATTGACACCAATTATGTGAAGAAGCTTGCCGAAACGAACAAGTACAAGTTCAAGGTTGCGATTACATATGCTAACGATGCGTCCAAGGATAAGACTTCTTCGTGGTATAATAGTCCCGTTTATAATTTTGAGAAGGTCGATACTATTACAGTGATTGAGAATTTCGAGTTCCCATACTCCTATAAGAATTTGCTCGACCATCGCTCTTACCCGACACTTGTCTTCGAGGGCCTGACCGGCAAGAATGATGCCAAAGACGGTTATGTTTATGACATCATCATCGACAAAATCATTCTTAAGAGAAAAAATTAGCTTGTCCCATAGTAATACAGTAGCAGAATTATGAAAAAGATATTCAACAATACATTCTTGCATAGGACTTTGGGTATAAGTCTATGCTTCATGGCTCTTTCCTGTCTCTGCATGACAAATGTCTATGCTCAAGACGAGATTGAAGAAGAGGCAGTTGCCGTTAAGAAGCCTGCCAAAGTGAAGAAGGAAAAGACATACGAGATGCAGCAGGTGAGTGGCGTTGTGACCGATGATGCAACGGGCGAACCTATGGGCGGTGTCCGTGTCCAGGCATTAGGTTTGGATAGGTACTCCACCCTTACCGGTGAGGATGGTAGTTACACCCTCTCCATTCCCGTGTTCTCGGATGCTGTTTATGTCTATGCCGAAGGGTATAATCCCCTTCAGGTGGCTGTCAAGGACGGTAAGGCAGATGCAAATCTTCTCTCCGTTGTTTTCAATAGCACCTTTACCGACGGCACACCCATTATCTCACAAAAAACGGCATATGTGAATGAGAGTAGCGGCGTTTCTGTCGATCAGGATATAGAGCGCCTGTTGGCTGGTGACGTGCGCAGCGTGTTGCGTAACGGCGTTCCAGGCATTGGCTCTTATTATACCATTCGCGGTGTAAACTCCATCAATGCTAATGCACAGCCTCTTATCATTTTGGACGGCAATATGATTGACCCCCAATATGACCGCGAGACGATGCACGAGGGTTTCTACAACAACCTGCTTGCAGGCATTGATCCCGAGAACGTCGAGAGTGTTCAGGTCATCAAGAACGGTACTGCACTCTATGGCGCAAAAGGTGGTAATGGTGTTATCGTTATCAATACCAAGCGCGGTAAGAGTATGGCCACAAAGATTGGTGTACGCATTTATGGTGGTGTGGAACTTGCTCCCAAGACGCTCAGCGTTCTCACGGGCGACCAGTATAACACTTATCTGAGTGATATGGTCAGCACCATCAAGAATATGTCGGCAAGCAGTCTCAACAGCTATCCGTTCTTGGACAAGAGCCCTTCAAATTACTATCGTAAGGTGTTCAGCAACAACACGGATTGGCAAGATGGCATGTACCGTAGTGCGATGACCCAGAACTACAAGATTAACGTCGAGGGTGGTGATGATGTTGGTATGTATGCTCTTTCTTTGGGCTATACCAAAGGAAAATCAGCAGCCAAGGGTACAGACTTCGATCGCCTGAATCTCCGTTTCAATACCGACATACAGGTGTTCTCGAAGGTGCGCACAGGATTGGATATTGCCTACAATCAGGTAAGTTACAATATCCTTGATAACGGATGGAGCGAGGACTATTCCATGCAGAACATCGGTTCTCCCAATGTGCTTGGCCTCATTCAGGCTCCTTTCATCAGCCCCTATTCCTATTACTATGACGAAACGTCCACGGCCGAGTATTCAGGCGACCGTTTGGCATTGTCATCGGAATATGCAGGCAAATATGCCAGCACAAGTACCAGCAATTGGGTAACCAATCCGTTCCGTTTCCCACTCTCACTTGGAGACAAGGGTATCAACGAAGCGCTCCGCAATCCCTATTGGATACTGCAGAATGGTCCCGGTGAGAATAAGAACTATGCACAGTGCACACAGATTGACCTGAATGTAAGTCCTACTTACCAGGTGACCAATACATTCAGCATCAGTGACCGTTTCAATTTCCTGATGACCCGTAACAGCGAGAAGTATTTCCTGCCCGTCAGTGGTGCGACAAACTACTTCCTCAAGGATTTGGGCGACATTAATGCCGTGCAGAAGACGCTCTTCTCCAAGGAAACTACCTTGCAGAATGACCTCCGTCTGGATTGGCGCAATAATTATGGTGCTCATACAGTCAACGTCTTTGGAGGATGGCGCTATAACAACTACTCCTACAGCTACAACTACATGCGTGGTTACAACAACGAGAACGATAAGCTGCCAGTCATGAATAAGAACATGGCTTACCTCAACTATGGTGGTACCAATGACAACTGGGTTGATATGGCTCTCTATCTCGATGCCAACTACAACTATGCAAACCGTTACTTCGTGGATGCAACCCTGAGCATGCAGTCCAGCAGTCGTTTTGGTAAGAATACAAAGAGTGGTATCAAACTGGCTGGTGTCAGCTGGGGTATCTTCCCCTCTGTACAACTTGGTTGGGTTCTCTCCAGCGAAAAGTGGTTCCCCAAAACAGGTGGCGGTATCAACTATCTTAAGTTGACTGCAGGTTTCGACCAGAGCGGTAACGATGACCTCGACTACTATGCAGCTCGTACATACTGGGAGAGCATGAAGGTCACCAACAATACTGTAGGTCTTTACCTGAACAACATTGAGAACAGTTCTATCCAGTGGGAGACTACCACGAGGTGGAACGTAGCTCTGCAGGGTGTGTTCCTGAACAACCGCGTTTCTGCTGGTATTGACCTCTTCTGGAACAAGACCTCGAATCTGCTCATGCTCAGAGAACTTAACTACATGGCCGGTATGAGTAAGTATTGGACCAACGACGGTGCCCTCACCAACCGCGGCTTCGACTTCAATGTCAATGCAGCTATCATCAACCAAAAGGATTGGAAGTGGGAGCTGGGTGCCTCTATTGGTCATTACAACAATAAGATTACAGAACTTCCCGGAGGTTCCTCCAATATCATCAATCAGATGAATGCCGATGGTACGCTTTATAAGCAGATTCATGGTTATACATCTGATATCTATGGCGACGCCAATGTTCTCACTGCTGTCGGCAGTCCCGTTGGCAGCTTCTTTGGTTGGCAGACCGATGGCGTCTTTATCGATGATGCTGATGCACGCCGGGCAACTACAGCTACTTCCGACGGCTACCTGAAGTATCCTACAGGTCTTAAGGACGAGAACAAGAAGTATTACAACTTCCAGGCTGGTGATGTGCGCTTTATCGACCAGAACGGCGATGGTGTCATCGATGATGCCGATAAGGTTATCATAGGTAATCCCAACCCCGACCTTTATGGTAATATCTTCACGAGTCTCACTTGGAAGAACCTGCGACTCGATGTCAACTTCAAGTACAGCTTGGGCAACGATGTCTATAACTATCAGCGCAGCAAGCTCGAAGGTTTGAACACTACTTATAATCAGACGACTGCCGCTTTGCGTCGTTGGACATACGAGGGTCAGAATACCGATATGCCCAAGGCATGTTATACAAACAGCGATGACTGGCGCAACAACGAGCGTATGAGTGACCGTTGGATTGAAGATGGTAGCTACCTCAAGCTCAAGAATGTTCGTCTCACCTACAAGGTGCCTTATAGCAACAGCTGGCTGCTTGGTCTGAAGATTTGGGGCGAGGCAAACAACCTCTTCACCGTCACCAAGTATTTGGGTACCGATCCTGAAATGAGCTGCCGCAACAGCAGTCTTTACCAGGGAGTGGACACAGGTCTTATCCCCAGTGGTCGTAGCTTCAACCTCGGTGTCTCGATTAACCTCTAATTTAGTTCATAATTCACAATTCATAATTCATAATAAAAATGAATACGATGAAAAGGAAATCAATTATAAGCATGATGTTGCTGAGCATGATGTTGGGTATGTTCTCCACATCCTGTCAGGACATGCTCTCCCCAAACAGCGAGCGTCACGCGTATACTGTGGCACAGGATACTCTTTATTCCTATTGGGGTATTCTTAAGTCTCTGCAGAATATAGCAGAGCGTTACGTCATCCTCAATGAGTGCCGCGGTGACTTGGTAGATGAGACAAGTTTCATCAGCGACACCATTGGAGCCATCGTCAACTTTGGTGAAGTTGAAGATCCAGAGAAATGGAAGGATGGAGCCTGCGCTTATCTCAGAATAAGTGACTATTATCACATCATCAACAGCTGTAATGCCTATATCGCTATGTGTGATACGACTCGTACCACCGGTACGAACCAGCCATACATGCTCAAGGAGATGGCTCAGGTACAGGCTATCCGTGCTTGGGTTTACATGCAGTTGCTGTATGCATACGGTCCCAACCGTGTTCCCCTCTACACGACTCCGATGCTGACTACCGACGACATTAACAGCTTCTTGGCCAACAAGAATCATGAATTGGTAAATCCGCATACTTTGGCCGTTGCTCTGGGTCCCGATCTGGAGAAGATGGAGTTGATAGAGAAGGAGTTTGGCATGCCCATATACAACAACTATGGTGATGTGGACAATGGTAACTCGCATTTCGTTTGCCACAGCAGCAAGTGCATGTTCCCCGTTTCCATCGTCCTGGGTGATCTCTATCTGTTAGACAACCAGTACGAGAATGCTGCCCAGCATTACTACAACTACATCAATACCCAGTATTGTGGTCCTTTGGCTTGTGCGAAAGCCTTTAGCAGAGGTTATTTGGACGATAAGCTGGATTATCCTGTATATGACTTTGATGATAACAGCATTCCTTATAATGAGAAAAATGCCGTTAGCAGGGGTACAGAGACCATCACTTGTATTCCCAGTAACAAGGGTAAGCTCGAGGGAAGGGTGCTGACCGACATTAACCGCTTGTTCGGTTTCGAGGCATCTATGCGTACCTATGTTGGCGAGGAGAACTCCAGTTCTTCTGTCAGCTTGAGCCGCAACTACGAACGTGAACTCATTCCCAGCAAGGGTTACGAGACACTCTGCGACAATCAGAACTATGAGATTTATGTAGGTACAGTTGCAAGTAACCAATTTACCTACGAGACTCTTGAGGTTTTGCCCGGCGTTGGTGATGCTCGTCGTTCGTGGATTTATGCAAATAACGGTCAGCAGTGGAGTTTCCGTGTAGGTGACGATAACCTCTATGGTAAGATGGTATCTAAGCAGAATCCTGAGGGCAGTTACTCTACTACCTATCCTGTTATCTATCGTAAGAGTACTGTATGGCTTCGCTATGCAGAAGCACTGAACCGCGCTGGATTCCCCAGTTATGCATTTGCCATCCTGAAATCCGGTCTTTGTGAGAATCCGTTGTGGTATCCCGAAGATCCTAAGCAGGCTTTAGGTGAATACTTGACAACAGTTAGAATACCCTATGCTTCTTATGGACATGATAACAACAGAAACTATCTTGACTATATTATAACGGATTCCTTGTTCAGTTATCGCGAAACATATACGGATGAAGAAGGTAACATTTGGGGTCGGTTCCTCGCAACTGATTGCTCTACATATGCAGAATTTGAGGCTCTTATGACAGAGTATTTCCAGGCTGAATATGAGGCATCCCTCGAGACCGAGACACCTATGGAAGCTCCCCGTACCATCGATCCTAACAGCGTTTATTTCCAGATTCCCAGCGAGGATGCCATTGGCAACCAGCCAGCCGGAAACTTGGGTGTAGCATGCTATTACCTGGATCGTCGCGATTTGGAGAGAGCCGCTACCAAGCCTTTCCTCAATTTCTCGGAGCAGCCCTATTTGCGTGCTCAGGACCGCCAACAGAGGATATATGTAAAGGAACAGGGTAAGCTGCTGAATAGAGAAACCAGAACAGAGAGCTGGCCCACCCAGTCCTATTCAGATCTGTTGTTTACCATTGGTGTTCACCAGCGTGGTTGTGGCTTTATCCGCTACGATGATCCCGAGGACATGCGTTCTTCCTATAACTATGTAGACCAAGTCACCAGGAAGATTAAGGAAACAACTGGTAGGGACGTTACCACAGCCGATATCTACGGTGACTCTGGCACTGACATCAAGGCCGACGTGATTGATGCTGTCGAAGACCTCATCATCGATGAGTGCGCTTTGGAACTTGCCTTCGAAGGCACGCGCTTCAGTGACCTCTGCCGTGTGGCTATGCGTCGTGGCATGCCCGATTATCTGGCCGAGCGTGTATCGAAGCGTCATACTGGCGCAGTTGATGGTACTCTTCGTGCTAAGCTTAATAATATGGCCAACTGGTGGCTTCCCCTTCCCCTGGAATAAACGTGAATCCGTGGTTTAGGCTATAATAGAATGGCCGTCGGAGACATTTGTTCTTCGGCGGCCTTTTTTTGTGCTATTATTGTCAGAGCCAGCATGCTGGCGGAAACATCAAAAAAATGGTATTTCGTACACATTATACCTTATTTGTAATTTTCATTTGGTAAAATTGTTGTACCTTTACGCTTGAAAATGTGAAAGAGGAAATATTTTAAAATTAAAATCAATAGAAAATGAAGAAGTTTTTACTCACAATTCTTTGCGTACTGACAGCTGTCTGCACTATGGCGCAGACTGAAAGAATCTACACCGAGCAGGTTGTCATTTTATCTGATGACGGTGAGGCTTCCGAACCACAGGAAGCCCAAATCTCTGTTGTCGAAAATGGCGACGGGACCATCAACTTCGTGCTTAAGAATTTCATGCTTGGTGCTGGAGACGATGCTATAGCCGTTGGAAACATAGTTGTCAACAATCTTCCAGTCACCCAAGGCGAAGACGGTCTGGATCATGTGTACTATGATGGTACTATTACCATTACCGCAGGCGACCAGGAAGGCGTTCTTTTCTGGTTGGGTCCAGCTTTCGGCCCAATTCCTGTTGTGCTCGATGGTAAGATGAACGAAGAGAAGCTCTATGTCTCTCTCGACATTAGTGTGGCTGGGACAGTCATTCCTGTCCTGATTGGTACAGATGACTTTTTCGCTACTAGGATTTACACCGAGCCAATCGTTATTTCGACAGGCGATGGCGAGCCCTCGGAACCCTATGAAGCCAACATCACCGTCATCGATAATGGTAATCAGACTATCGATTTCGTGCTTAAGAATTTCTTGCTCGCTGCTGGAGAAAATGTTATACCCGTCGGAAACATAATAATAGAGAATATTCCTGTCAGCAGGCGCGATGACGGTTTGGATCACGTTTTCTATCAAGGCGTTATCACCATCGAATCTGGCGACCTGGAAGATTTTGCATACTGGCTTGGTCCGTCATTGGGCGAAATCCCCATTGTGCTCAATGCTAAGATGAACGAGGAGAAGCTCTTTGCCACTATCGATATCGATATGGGTGGATCTGTCGTTACGGTTCAGGTTGGCACCGATTTCGGTCCCGTTACTATTGTCAAGGGTGATTTGAATGGTGACTCTGTGGTTGACATTGGCGATGCAGTAAGCATTCTCAACATCATGTCGGAAGGCAATTATGTCCAGGCTGCCGATATCAATGGCGACGACAAGGTCGATATTGCCGACTTTGTTGGTATCCTGAATATCATGGCCGAGCAATAGATGGATAGCAGGCTCATCACCATTCTGGGTCCTACTGCTTCTGGTAAGACGACGCTGGCCGCACATCTTGCCGCGCGTCTCTGTGATGCGGAAATCATCAGTGCAGACAGCCGGCAGGTGTATCGCGGTATGGACATCGGCACCGGCAAGGATCTGGCGGATTATACAATAGATGGAAAGGATATTCCTTTCCATCTTATTGATATATGCCAGGCGGGCGAGAAGTATAATCTCTTCCGCTTCCAGCAGGACTTCCATGCAACCTACGAAGATATCGTTTCCCGTCACCGTCGGCCCATTCTCTGTGGTGGAACGGGACTTTATATCGAGTCTGTCCTGAAGGGCTACAAGATGGAGGCTGTGCCCGAGAATCCTGTGCTGCGCGAGCAGCTGAAGGATTGTTCGTTGCAGGAGCTTCGCGGGATATTGGAGGGCTATAAGACGTTGCACAATGTCACAGACCTCGACACCACAAAGCGTGCCATTCGTGCCATCGAGATACAGGCTTATTATCGCGAGCATGGGACGTTGGAGCGTGATTTCCCCGCCATAGACAGCCTCATTATTGGCATCAGCATAGATCGCGAACTGCGCCGTCAGCGCATCAGCGAGCGGCTGCGTCACCGCCTGGAGCAGGAGGATATGGTGGGCGAGGTACAGCGCCTATTGGAGCACATACCTGCCGAGGACCTTATCTATTATGGATTAGAATATAAATACCTGACCCTTTACTGCCTGGGCCAGCTTTCTTATGATGAGATGGTGCAGCAGTTGGAGATAGCTATCCATCAGTTTGCCAAGCGACAGATGACTTGGTTCCGCGGAATGGAGCGTCGCGGTTTCACAATACACTGGATAGACGGCACGCTCCCTTTGGAGGAGCGTGTAGAAGAAATACTAAGTCTTTTCCTCTAGTTTGGAGGGAGAGTTTTTTTAGTTATACCTTAGGATTTGTCCTGGGCGCAGGATGGTTGTGCGCTTGATGTTGTTCAGGCTGCACAGGCGGTCGATGGTAGTGCCGCGCTTGCGTGCAATAGAGGACAGTGTCTCGTTAGGCTGAACTTTATGCATACTGGTGCGGGGCTTAGCTCGCATTTCCTGGATTCTCTTTTGCTGGAAGGCCTCGCTTTCAGCCTCTTTGGCCATAAGTGCTATGGCTGTTTCCTCATCCATCTCTTCTTCGCCGCCTACGATGTTATGACCGCCTCCCAGTGTGGTGCCGCGACCGTTCGAGCAGAAGAGGTAGAAGTCGCCCTTCACGTCCTGTGCTTCGAAGTCGAAGATTTTCTCGGGGTCGATGAATTGTCCCAGGAATCGTGTCTCAAAGTGGAGATGTGAACCTGTGGTGCGTCCTGTGTTTCCCCCCAAACCAATGACTTCACCTGCCTTGACAATCTGGTCGGGCTTGACGAGTTGCTTGCTCAGATGCCCATAGACTGTCTCCAATCCGTTGGGATGGCGTATAATCACATACTTGCCGTAACCCTTGCGGTAGCCTTGATTCTCTACCACTCGAACCTTTCCAGAGAAAGCGGCGCGGATGGTATCGCCCACGAAGACCTTGATGTCGGTTCCATAATGTTGGCGACGGAAGGCTCGACGGTAGCCATAGTGGCTGGTGACCATGCGGTTGTTGCAGGGCATGCTGAAGTTGCGCAGGTCAATCTTGTATTCTGTGGGGAGTATTACGTCGTAAGCGCGCGTATATTCGTTGTTCCAAGTGGGGTAGAGCGCTGCTGCGGGGAACTGCAGGTCAGCCAGTGATTCCTGTTCATTCAGTCGAATCAGCGAGATGCTGTCTATGGAGCGCATCTTGCGGTCGATGGGTGCAATGCTGGCCAGTCGGTCTTGGGCTAAAACCATTGACCATTGACCATTGAACATTAAACATTGGGTCGCAAGCAGGAGTAGGGTGGTGAGTATCTTGTTCATTCTTAGGTGGTATCTCTTATCTTAAATTGTGAATTGTCAATTGTTAATTGTGAATTGTGAATTGTCACGACAAGTCCAGCGCATAGAGGCGGTCCATATTCAGGTCGCCCATATCGAAGAGTTCTTCCGGCTTGAAGAAGCGCTTCAGTTCGATAGCTGCGGATGTGGGGGAGTCGGAGGCATGCACGATATTCTGCTGATTACTCATGCAGTAGTCGCCGCGGATGGTGCCCGGCTCTGCCTTACGGCCATTGGTGTAGCCTGTGATGAAACGCACGACCTCGATGGCATCTGTTCCTTCCAGGCACATCGCGATAACCGGTGTGCGCATCATGGAGGCTTTCAGTGCGGGGAAAAATGGTTTGCCCACCAGGTGGGCGTAGTGATCGTTCAGAATCTCGTCGTTGAGTTGCAGCATTTTCATGCCGACTATGCGTAATCCCTTCTTCTCGAAGCGACTGGTGACTTCGCCTATCAGGCCTCTCATCACAGTGCTCGGCTTGAGCAGCACCAGGGTTCTTTCCATTTCGCAGTGGTTGCTTTTATTTAGAAATTGTTTTGCCTTCTTCTGTATGAAAAAGGGCATTTTCTACGTTTCCGGGTGCAAAGGTACGAAAAAAACCTGGGATTACCAAAAAGTTTTAACTTTTTTAACGAAGTTAGTCCCCATCCCTCTATTTGGCTTTAACTTTTTAACTTTTTATTTTCTAACCTTTTAAACATAAGAGTCACTCCCACTCGATTGTCGAGGGTGGTTTCGAGGAGATGTCGTAGCAAACGCGGTTGACGCCTTTCACCTTATTGATAATGTCGTTGCTCACCTTTGCCAGGAACTCGTAGGGCAGATGCGCCCAGTCGGCCGTCATTGCGTCGGTGCTGGTCACAGCTCGCAGGGCAACGGGATTCTCGTAGGTGCGTTCGTCGCCCATCACACCCACGCTGCGGACGTCGGAGAGCAGGATGGCGCCAGCTTGCCAGATTTGGTCGTAGAGTCCCCAGTCGCGCAAGCCCTGGATGAAGATGTCGTCGGCGTCCTGTAGGATGCGCACCTTCTCCGGTGTGATTTCACCCAGGATGCGGACAGCCAGGCCCGGTCCGGGGAAAGGATGGCGGCCGATGAGGTGTTCGGGAATGCCCAACTGGCGGCCTACGCGGCGTACCTCGTCCTTGAAGAGCCACTTCAGCGGCTCGCAGAGTTTGAGATTCATCTCTTCGGGCAGACCGCCCACGTTATGATGACTCTTGATGACCTTGCCTGTGATGTTCAGGCTCTCGATGCGGTCGGGATAGATGGTGCCCTGGGCAAGCCATTTACATTTACTATTTGACGATTTACTGTTTACGATTTTCTTAGCTTCGGCGTTGAAGACTTCGATAAAGTCGCGGCCGATGATTTTGCGCTTCTGTTCGGGCTCTGTCGCGCCGGCCAGGTCGGCAAAGAATTTCTGCGAAGCATCTACACCGATGACATTCAGGCCCAGACACTCGTAGTCCTTCATCACGTTCCGGAACTCATTCTTACGCAGCATGCCGTGATCCACGAAGATACAGGTCAGTTGGTTTCCGATGGCACGGTTCAGAAGAACGGCTGCCACACTGCTGTCCACACCGCCCGAGAGGCCGAGGATGACGCGGTCGCTGCCTATCTGTTTCCGCAGTTCGGCAACTGTTGTGTCCACGAAGTTGGCTGGCGACCAGTCCTGACGGCTGCCGCAGATATCCACCACGAAGTTCTTCAGCAGCAGCGTGCCTTGTAGCGAGTGGAACACCTCCGGATGGAACTGAGCTGCGAAGACAGCAGCCTCGCCCCGACCCTTTCCAAGAGGAGAGGGAGACCAGAAAGCGGCATATTTCACGTCTTTCGTGCTGCCGATGACCTCGAAACCGTCGGGGATGGCGGTGATGGTATCACCATGCGACATCCACACCTGGCTGTTTTGGTCGAAGCCCTTGAAGAGCGGATTGCTGGTATCGACCGTCTCTAGATGGGCGCGTCCGTATTCGCGCGAGTCGGCTTTCTCCACGCGTCCGCCGAGGGTATGCGAGATGAACTGTGCACCGTAGCAGATGCCCAGCACGGGCAGTCGGCCCACAAACTGGCTGAGATCGACCTTGAAAGCCTCCGGGTCGTGTACGGAGTAGGGCGAGCCGGAAAGGATGACGCCAATGACGTCGGGATCGCCGACAGGGAACTTGTTATAGGGCAGGATTTCGCAGAAAGTATCGAGCTCGCGCAACCGCCGGGCAATGAGTTGAGTCGTCTGCGAACCGAAGTCCAGGATGATAATCTTCTGTTGCTGCATAATACGTTGTTCTGATTTGCGCCTGCAAAGGTACGAAAAAAAATGAAATTTTTCTTACTCTTAAGATTTTTTCTTCTCACCCCTATGGAAAAAAGTTTTTCCCCCTAGGTCTTTTTTATGTTCTAAGCCTTGAAACTTATGTTCCAAGTCTTGAAACACATGTACCAAGGCTTAGTATACAAGTTCCAAGCCTTGGAATATAAATTTCTCCCTTGGGGAAAAACATTTTCTCCTAAGGTTGGGAAAAAAGCTTCCTAGGGTAAGGAAAATTCTTCTTATCCTTCATTTTTTCTGTGAAAAGCCTACTTGGTCTCCCGATGTTTTGAGCGATTTCTCTGTATAATTGGCTTGTAGGCAAGGCTCTTCATTACACTCTGGCCTCTTTTTGCTCTTTCTTTTGCTAAAAAACAGTTTGTTTTTTGTTTTTTCCCCTTTTATTTTCGTAACTTTGCAAACAGAATAGTAATCATATAAAAAATAGAAATTATGACAACAGGTAACGTACGGCCGGCTGATATGGAGCGTATCACGACTCCGGCTTTGGCCAAGAAATTCATTGACGAACAAATCAAGGAGCTGCGTGCTCAGATTGGAGACAAAAAGGTGCTGCTGGCTCTCTCCGGCGGTGTGGATTCATCGGTTGTGGCTGCGCTGCTGATCAAGGCTGTGGGCAAGCAACTGGTATCGGTGCATGTGAATCACGGATTGCTGCGTAAGGGCGAGCCCGAGCAGGTGGTGCGTGTGTTCCGCGACGAGCTGAACGCCAATTTGGTGTATGTGGACGCCACAGACCGTTTCCTCGATAAACTGGCTGGTGTGGCCGATCCTGAACAGAAGCGCAAGATCATCGGTGCAGAGTTCATTCGCGTGTTTGAAGAGGAGGCCCGCAAGTTGGAAGGCATCAGCTTCCTGGCTCAGGGTACCATCTATCCTGATATCGTGGAATCAGGTCCTGTGAAGTCCCACCACAATGTGGGCGGTCTGCCCGAAGATATGCAGTTTGAACTGGTTGAGCCTATCAAGCTGCTATTTAAGGATGAGGTTCGTGTGGTAGGTAAGGAACTCGGTCTGCCCGACAATATGGTGTTCCGTCAGCCGTTCCCAGGTCCCGGCTTGGGCGTTCGCTGCACAGGCGCCATCACCCGCGACCGTCTGGAAGCTCTGAGGGAATCAGATGCCATCCTGCGTGAGGAGTTTGCCAAGAACGGCCTCGAAGGCAAAGTTTGGCAGTACTTCACCGTTGTTCCCGATTACAAATCAACGGGCGTCAAGGACAACAAGCGTAGCTGGGATTGGCCCGTCATCATCCGTGCCGTCAACACCCGCGACGCTATGACAGCCACCATCGAGGAGATTCCTTATCCCCTTTTGCATCATATCACCCAGCGCATCGTGACTGAGGTTCCTGGTGTGAATCGTGTGCTCTACGACCTGACGCCGAAACCAACGGGTACCATCGAGTGGGAATAAAATGTTTATAAATTCTATAATATAGAAAAAGATTACTTTCGATGCTCCTTTTCTTCCTGACGGGAATGACAGGAAGCAATTTGACGGCTATGGCCCAGACACCCGAACCGAACGAGGTCATGGAGATTGCTACGCCAGCGTATTTGAAAGCCTTTGCCGAGGCCGGAGGTCAGCGCCAACTGAAATATCCCAGCTATGATATGGCACTACACCTCAACGATGCGGGCATGCAGATCATGGCCAACATCCTGATACAGGCCTTCGAGAAAATATTGCCCGAATAATACACACACATGGCTACAGACAGCTTCATCATACCGAACGTCACCATTGTCAATGAGGGAGAGTGCTTTCAGGCATCCATCCGCATTGAAGGGGGAAGAATAACGGAAATAAAGGAAGAGCGAGGAGCGAAGGGCGAAGAATTATGCTCTTCATTCCTTCTTCCCGGCATCATCGATGGGCACGTTCACATGCGTGAGCCGGGACTGACTCACAAGGCGACGATGGAGAGTGAGACGCGGGCTGCTGCCCGAGGTGGTGTGACGACGGTGCTCGATATGCCCAACGTCGTTCCGCAAACCACAACGCTTCAGCTGTTGAAGGAGCGCTATGCTTTGGCAGACGGACAATGTCATGTGAACTACGGCTTTTACCTCGGAGCCACCAATGATAACATAGAGGAAATCAAGAGCCTCGACCCAACGCTCTGCCCAGGTGTGAAACTCTTCATGGGCAGCAGTACGGGCGGTATGCTGGTGGACCGCGAAGAGGTGCTTCGCCGAATCTTCCGCGAGTCGCCCACTCTCGTCATGACCCATTGCGAGGATACAGCACGCATAAAAAGCCTCACCCTAGCCCTCTCCAAAGGACAGGGAATCTTTCAGCAGTTCACCCCTCTTGAGAGGGCAGGGTGCAGGAAGGAAGAGGCTCCCATTCGCCTCCATCCTCTCATTCGCGACCATGAGGCTTGCTATCGGAGTACGGAACTTGCAGTTCGTCTTGCAAAGGAAACGGGAGCGCGCCTACATGTGGCACACATCACGACAGCACAGGAGCTGGATCTTTTCGAGCCTGATGATGAGAGAATTACTGCAGAGGCTTGTGTGCCGCATCTGCTCTTTACGGATGCTGACTATGAGACGCTTGGTGCCCGCATCAAATGCAATCCTGCCATCAAGACGGCTGCCGACAGGGATGCTTTGAGAAAGGCCCTTACCGACGGGCGCATCCGTACTGTTGCCACCGACCATGCCCCCCATCTGCTCAGCGAGAAGGAGGGCGGTTGCCTCAAGGCTCTGAGCGGTATGCCGATGGTACAGTTCTCCTTGCCAGTTATGCTGAGTTTGGCGGACGAAGGGGTGCTCAGCATGGAACGTGTTGTGGAATTGATGTGCCACAATCCCGCCCGTCTATATGGCATCAAGGATCGCGGCTTCATTCGCGAGGACTATTGGGCAGATTTCACTCTGGTGCGCAGACAGCCTTGGACTGTGACAAAAGACTGCATCGAGAGTCGTTGTGGCTGGAGTCCCTTGGAGGGTCGTACCCTTGGTTGGCAAGTGGAGAAGACTTGGGTGAACGGCCAGCTCGTTTGGGACGGAACCACTTTCCCGTTTCCTCCCAGCGGAAGGAGGGTTTCCTTCAATCCATAATTAAAATTCATAATTTTCTCTTTACAGGAATAAACCTTTTAAAATAGTTCTTGTCAAAGAAGAGTTACAAATCAATAATTTTCATTTACTCATTCTTTCATTTTTAATTGTGAAAAGATACTCTTCCTTCCTCATACTCTGCCTCTTTTCGCTTGCGGCAGTGGCCCAGAAGGTTACTCTCAGCGGACTCGTTATGGACGGTTCCCTCAATGAGCCATTAGCTGGTGCAGCCATCGTACTGCTTCAACCAAAGGACAGCGCTTTGGTTGTTGGCGTTTCGTCCGACCTCGAAGGCAATTTCAAACTTCCCGCAGTCAAAGCTGGCAACTACATCCTGCGCATTAGCTTCATGGGCTTCCAGAACTATCTTCGCAATGTTACTTTGCCTAAGGGTAACAAGAGTATCAATCTAGGAACCATCACCCTCTTGGAAGATAGCAAGATGCTCAAGGAAACCGAAGTGACAGCTAAGCTAGCTCAAGTGGAGATGAAAGCAGATACGTTTGTTTATAATGCCGAGGCTTATCGTTTGCCTGAAGGTTCGGCTCTCGAGGAATTAGTCCGCAAACTCCCTGGTGCGGAAGTCGATGACGAAGGTAACATCAAGATTAATGGCAAGAGTGTCTCGAAAATTATGGTCGATGGTAAGGAATATTTCCAGAACGACACTAAGATGGCGATGAAAAACCTGCCGTCCAAGCTCATCAAGAAACTCAAAGCCTACGACAAGAAGAGCGATTACAGCCGTATCACCGGCATCGATGATGGTGAAGAGGAGACCGTACTCGACCTTTCTGTCAAGAAGGGTATGAAAGAAGGATGGGTAGGTAACTTCGACGGTGCATACGGCACAGAGGACCGCTACTCCGGCAAGTTTAACGTCAACCGTTTTTTAGATCATAGCTATCTGTCTGTTGTCGGTAGTCGCAATAACATCAACGACGGTGGAGGCCGTTGGGGATGGGGTGGTGGCGGTGGCATCACCACCAGTACGATGGGGGGTGCAACCTTTGCCTGGGAAAACGGCAAGCCTGACTATTCGGCAGGACTTCTGAAAATGGGTGGCAACGTTCGTTACGACAGCCGTGACAGCGAGTCTGCTTCTCGCACCAACAGCGAGATGTTCCTGCCTTCCGGTTCGAGCCAGTTCTCTAATTCAAAGAATCAAGGTACCAACTGGAGCCAGAACTTCAATGCCAATTTCCAATTAGAATGGTTTCCGGATAGTCTGACCAACATCCTGTTCCGTCCCAACTTCAGCCATAGCAATGGTAACAGCTCTTCGCACAGCCACAGCGTGACCTTCAATGAGAGTCCCTTCGAAAATGGCCTGACAGATCCTGTCGAGGAATATAGGACGATGGATGACCCGAATGGCATTCGCGTCAATGCTAACGAGCGTCTGAACAATGGTAAAAGCCGCAGCGACAACGTCAATGGCGAGTTGCAGGTTAATCGTCGCCTATGGGTGCCCGGTCGTAATCTTACCCTTAACCTGAACGGCTCGTATAGCGAAAGTAACAACGAGTCCTATAGCCGTTCTATGATTAAGTATTTCCAGCGCGACGAGATAAATGCCGACTACCAAAACACGATGTCACCTTCCAAGAACTACAGCTACCAGGGTCGCCTCAGCTATACTGAGCCTATTCTAAAAGGAACAGTCGTGCAGGCCAGCTACCAGGCACAATACCGTTTTCAGGACAGCGACCGCGAAATGATGGTTTATGAGAATCTGGAGCAAGCCCTCATAGACAGAGGTCTGACCGATGTCACCGCTGTGGATCTATATAACGGCACCTACAATGGTATCCGGTTTGCCGACTACGGCATCGATTTCACTCAACTGACTCGGGATGCCCAGAACAGCCAATATGCCACATATCGCGAATTCAACCAGAACGTCAACCTCATGCTGCGCTATAATAACAAGTTCGAGAACGGACAAGAACTATTCTTCAATGCGGGTGTTAACTGGCAACCCCAGCGTACAGAGATGGACTACCAGAAGGCCGGGTTAGACACCTCCATCGTACGTAAGATCCAGAATTGGGCACCGCGCTTCAATGTGCGTTGGAAAATCAGCAACACCAGCCAACTGCGTGTCCGCTATAACGGCAGTATGTCGCAACCTTCGATGACCAACCTTATCGAGGTGATGGACAACAGTAATCCTCTCTATGTCAGCACCGGTAACGCTGGACTGAAGAGCTCGTGGACCGACCGTTTCAACCTCGATTACAACAATTATATCACCGAGAAACAAATGGGCTGGAATATCAATGGCTGGGCCAACATCAATCGCCGAACCATCAGCAACGCTACCATCTACGACACCGAGTCTGGTATCAGCTACAGTCGTCCTATGAACATAGATGGCGGATGGAACGCTGGCACCTGGATGGGATTCAATACAGCCATCGACCCGAAGAAGCATTTCAATTTCAGTTGGAATCAGAACATCAACTACTCTAGAAACGTTGGCTACATCAGCAGTGACTTGGACGCAGGAGCCCAACAGTTCATTACTGGAACCATCGACATGGATGGCCTCTTCGACTATATGGAGAAGAACAACCTCCTCAAAAAGGCCACTACCAAGAACACTAATCTCGGTGAGAACCTGCGCATCAATTATCGCAATGACCTGATAGAGGTCGGTGTCAATAGTGGCATGAACTATCAGCATGCTCGCAACGACATGCAGAAGAGCGGCAACCGCGACACCTGGAGTTTCAGCTATGGCGGCAATGTCGTCATCAACACCCCCTGGGACATGCAGTTCAGCAGTGACATCACACAGCAGAGCCGTCGTGGTTATGACGATGCTACGATGAATACCAACGAACTCATCTGGAACGCACAGATCAGTCAGAATTTCCTCAAGTCGAAAAATGCAACCGTCAGTGTGCAGTGGAATGATATCCTGCGTGAGCGGTCTAGCATCAGCCGCAACTATAGCGCCACAAATCGCAGTGATACTTGGACGAATGCCATCCACAGTTACGTGATGGTACACCTCATCTACCGCTTCAACCTCGTCGGTAACAAAGAAGCCCGTGCAGCAGGCTTCAACGGCGGTGGCAATCAAGGCGGTCGCGGTGGTGGCGGCTGGGGCGGTGGCCGTGGAGGTGGCGGCGGCTGGGGCGGTGGCCGCTTCTAAAGCAAGGCTATCCCTCTCTTTCTACAAGAACCTTTTAGCGAGGGTGAAGAAACGGCTGCGGATACGGCGGCGAAGGGGAAAACGCTCCTTCCAGACTTCGGGGGTCAACAGGGTGCAGTTATTCGCCACATCATCGGCAAAAATCTGCTGTAGTTCGGCGGTGGTGGTAGTGTCGAAGATAAAAGCATTCACTTCATAGTCGAAACAAAGCGAGCGGGCATCGAGATTCGTTGTTCCGACGGTGCAGAACTGGCCGTCGATCATCATAATCTTGCTGTGGTGGAAGCCCTTTTCGAAATAATAGACTTCGGCTCCGCGTTTCATGAGTTTCCGCATCTCCAACCCAATAACATCGTTGTTCGCCTTATTGTCGCTACGGGTGGAAACCATGAATTGTACTCTGACACCCCGCTCCAGCGCTTTGCGGAGCGAAGCCCGTACCTCGCCGAAGAGGGTGGCGTAGGGGTTGACAATCTGCACCAAGTGCTGGGCATTGTCGATGGCAGCGCAGTAGGTTTGCCGCATGATACGGGGCGATTCTCGTGGCCAGCGGGAAGCGAAAGCGACAGGAGGTGAAGAATCAGAGTTTCCTTCTGGGGACTGATGTGTTTTATATTCTTCGTTCTTCACTCTTCGTTCTTTACTCTTGGTCTCCCACATCTTAAGGAAGAGTTCTTTGTATGCCCCGACAATGGGACCGGTCATGCGGATGTGCATATCGCGCCACTGACCTACTTTGGGTTTGCCGTGCAGATAGTAGTCGGCCACATTCATGCCGCCAGTATAGACCTCTTTGTCATCGATGACAGCTATTTTGTGGTGGTCTCGGTGCATGAGATGATTAACCCAGGGGAAGCGGACGGGATCGAAGGCTGCAACCTGTATGCCCGACTCGCGAAGGCGTTTCTGCATGGCTCGGGAGAGTGGCTGGTCACTGTCCTTGTTGCCGAAGCTGTCGAAGATGATACGCACTTCGACCCCCTGGCTGGCTTTTCGTTGGAGTGTTTTTAGCAGTTCACCGCAGATGCTGTCCTCCTGGAACTTGAAGTAGTCCAGATAGATGTACTTCTCTGCCTGTTCGACGGACAGGAAGAGCTCGCGGAACTTTATTTGGGCTGTGGGCAGGACGGTCACTTGGTTGTGCTCGTAGATAGTCAAGCCAAGTCGTTGGAAGTCGCGCTTAGTAAGCTCGGCAGCATCCTGGCTCCAGCCAAGCAGGCAACTCAGCAGAGCAAAAAGGAGTATTAAAGGTCGCTTATAAAGCACAATTCACAATTTTGGTGCAAAGTTAAGAATTTTCTTCAATAATTCTTAATTCTTAACTCTTAATTCTTAATTTCTTTGTACCTTTGCACCGAAAATGATAACAGATGCAACTCGTTAACTTGTCAACTAAAGAATTATGAGCAAGCTAAAAATCAATTCCTACGAAGACTTCCTGCCGTATGTGGGACAGGAACTGGGCGTTAGCGATTATGTGGAACTGAGTCAGGAGCGTATCAACATGTTTGCCGATGCCACGCTGGACCACCAGTGGATTCATGTCGATACGGAGAAAGCAAAAAAAGAAAGCCCTTTCGGGCAGACCATAGCACACGGTTACCTGACCTTGAGTATGCTACCCTATCTGTGGGACCAGATTATCGAGGTGGGTAATCTGGAGCGCATGATGAACTATGGTATGGACCGTATGAAGTTTGCCATGCCGGTGCTGAGCGGTCAGCACATCCGTATGGTAACCAAACTGGAGGAAGTGGCCAACCTGCGTGGTGCCATCAAGACTACCATCAAGTTCACCATCGAGATTCAAGAGACAGGAAAGAAAGCCCTCGAGGGACTGGCAACGTTCGTTTACTACTTCAAGTGAAGAGTTCCAATTGTACGTGGTGGGGGTTGGGCAACGGTTTTGCCGACTCCTTGTGTACCTCAGCGCGAATGGCGTTGTCCAGGAAGAGGTCAAGTTGAATGGCAAAGTCTGCCTTGATGGCGTAAGTGCCGTAGCGTGTGTGGAGGAAGGGTGATTCGGCGCGTCTGCTCTGCTCCCAGAGGTAGCGTCCGATGCTGTCGCGAATCTCGATGTAGTCAATGTCCGTAATGAAGAAATCGGCATGCCTGTTGTAGATTCTGCGTGCAATATTCTTGATGCGCAGCCCTTCCCGCCCGCAGTCAAGCAGAATCTCAATGATGTCCCTATGATAAATATTCTTCATTTCGTACAATAATACTTCACCCTGCAAAATTACACTTTTCCATGCAAAGTTACAAATAAAATGTCAATTAAGAATTAAGAAAGCAAATAATTTTTCACTTTTCACTTTTCGCTTTTCACTTTTTGTAGTAACTTTGCCCAAAGAATAAAGAATAAATCACGAAACGATGAAAAATACAAAGACATTGTTGATTGTTTTCAATCTGCTTCTCCTCTTGGCATCTTGTATTAAAGACCCAGAGACGCATCAGTTAGTACCCGTTGAATCTTCTTTTGTCCTCTATGCAGACCAGACAGTTGACTCAGTACGCTTCTATACATACGACAGCTGGACAGTGACGCCGCAAGTCGACTGGATAGCTGTTGATGGCAGTTCACACGGGGATTTCAAATACAACTATTCGAAGCGCTATCTCTGCCGGGTAATTCTGACGGTCCAACCTAATACGTCAGGACGCACCCGTTCGGGTACGGTCCTCGTCCAGTCCTACGATTATTCCTATTCCGCGCCTTTTGTCCAACTCGGGCTGCTCCATGTGTCGCATCCTGCCTATACCATCGATTCTTACTTTAACGAACAAAGTAGTATCCCCGATGTTGCCCACTATGAATTGATAGACAGTGCCCATTGGACAAGCGACTCTATCTGCTTCACCGTAGAGAACAACTGGGATCTGAAATTCGTAGACGAGGCTGCACCCGACTGGATTGCGCTCGACAAGACGACCAATCTACCGGGCAAGTATCGGGTGAACTTGACGCTAACACCAAATACTGATACCGAGAATGGTCGGGAAACAAAGCTGCGCCTTACCAGCGGAGAGGTGTCCAATTTCATTACAGTTCGTCAGCTTCCTGCAAAAAAGAAGGAATAGCTTTCCCAATATTATGCAGTACGAGCTCTTTAATGATACCGATTTTCAGCAGGAGACGCCTTTTACCCAGCGTTCCGTCTGTCTGCTAGGCACGTTCCACGTAACGACAAAGACCTTACAGAAAAAACTGTTAGCATTAGGCGCAGAGGTCAAACAGGGACTGAGCCGTAATCTGCATTATGTTGTGATGGGAAGAGATGTGCCAGCCGATGCGATGGAGCATCTGCAACAGCTGGCTTTTCATGGCTATCAGCCAAAGGTGTTGGATGAAAATGACCTGGATAATATTCTGCAAGGACATTATAGCCATTATTTCGTCCCGGAACAGACCCCAAAGGATTTGCACCTCACAATCCGGCACTACTTGAGCGCTCGGTTCAATTACGACGAAAATGAGAATCCGCTCTATATGAAGGAGCTTTACCTGGCTCCCGATACGGAGACACCACAAGCAGAACTCTATCAGATGCTTGGCAACCGAGGCATCTATGCCAATGCCTATATCGACGATACAACCGACGGTATTATCATCAGCAATTGCTCCCTGCAACATTTGCGCGACGGACAATCTGACGAGTCACTGCACTATATTGAGCAGCAGTACAACCAAAGCCGCGCCCAGGCCTTCCGTTACCGCCTGACCAGCGAAGGGGAAATCCTTGCCTGGATAAAAAACAGGGAAATTGTGAATGGATAAATGCTCAATGGTAAATGGGAACGATGGTCTTCAGGTTGCAAGACATTCAACCTGTTGCCAAGTCTCCTGGTTCCTGTGATATTCTATTTAATAAAGATGTGTTGGTTTTAGTAGAAAAATAAATCCCGTAGCGGTGACCGTTACGGGATTTATTTTTGGAGGTGCCTGGCGGATTCGAACCGCCGTGCACGGTTTTGCAGACCGGTGACTAAGCCACTCATCCAAGGCACCATTCCTTGTTTTTGCGGGTGCAAAGTTACGACGATTATTTTATTCTGCCAAACAAACAGGCAACTTTTTTTCTTGAAAGTGCTGTTTGCCTATTTAATCAGGACTTTTCTGCCTCCTATAATATATATGCCCTTTTGCAGTTTGTCACTTACCTTTTGTCCGCTGAGGTTGTAGATGTCATTATGAATTGCGAATTGTGAATTATGAATTTCTCCTACCTCTGTCGCATAGTCCTGTGCGGCCGGATAGGCTGCCTGCAGGTTTTCTATCGCTTCTTTGAACTGGGCGGTGGTGTAGCTGCCAGGGACGGCGAGTATCTCTGCTGCCTTAGCCATTGCGGTGTTGAAGGCGGAGAGTTCGGGGTCGTTCTCGTGTCCGGGTTCGATGACGAGCTTGCTGCATTCGTCATAGAGTGCGCCGAGGTCGTATCGGTCGGCGATGGCTCTGCACATACGAGCCGAGTTCTCCATTAGGGATGCTCCGCTGCAGGCTGCTCCCATCGATGCCTCCTTGTCTGCACCAGTATAGGGCTTCGTCCAGTCGAAGTTGCAGAAGACGATGGGATAGCGCGAGAGGTCGAGATTCTTCCACATAGTCGTGGTGTTCTTTTGGATGAGTTTGCAGAGGTTAGTGCGGTTGGATGTTGGCATATCTTCGTCGAGCACGTAGTTGACAGCATAGGGGATGAGCACCGCCTTGAAGATGCTTTGGTCGCCGCTGGTGCCTTCGTGGCGCAGGATGTTGTTGCCGTTGGTGCAGCGATTGCTGGTAAAAGCATAATTAAGATATGTGTAGGCGAGCGACTTGTATTTGTTCTTGATGGTGTTGGATTCGTCGGTAACGTGATACAATACGCGGCAGGCCTCACCAAAAGTGCCTTGCGTGTAGGTCAGAGGCGGCTCCTCAACACGTCCGTCGCTCTTGACTATCTTCTTGGAGGTGTAGGCGTAGAGCTTCTTGGCATACTCCAGATATTTCGCCGTTCCGTACTTCTGATAGAGCTTTGCGGCAATCAGGGTTGCCGGCGACTGGGTGCAGGCATTCGGTCCACTGCCGGCATCGGTGTTCCAGGGGAGCCAGAGTCCGCCGGTCTCCTCGTCCTCTTTGGCGCGCTTGATGATGTAGTTGTCAAATACCTGACGAGCTACGACCGAATAGGAGTTTGTGCCTGTTGCCTCGCCAATGTGCAGGAGGGTGAGCGTAATCCAGCACATGTCGTCGGTATAGGGGTTCTCGAACATCTTGTAGTCGGAGGTGGTATTGGGAGTCAACGTGCTGCTAGCCGGTGCCCCAGCATAGTTGTTTGCTTTGTTCTTGTACCAGAGCTTGATGTATTTGAGGTAGGTGTTGGCAAGGGAGGTGTTGATGCCCTTGTGGCGCTGATATGCGTAGATGACGACATCGATGGCGTGTGCCTGTGTCCAATAGGCGTTGAAGGCGTAGGTCTGATACTTGTCGTTGAAGATACCCTTGCTCTTTATCATGAAGGACTCGATGAAGGCGTTTGTGGAAGAGTCGGCCTTCGTCTCGTAGGTGTCGTTGACGGTACGGTAGAGGCTCTTGATGGCTGCCGACTGGGCGAAGGTCATTGACCATTGGCCATTAACCATTAATCCTCCAACCAAGAGCAGGAAGAAAACAAATCTTTGGAACATCTTTTTACCTTAAAATAAGTGAAGGACGAAGAAGCTTCTTCGTCCTTCACTCTTCACTTCAGTTTACTTTTTCAGCAGGTCGCGGATTTCGGTGAGCAGCTTCTCTTCTGCACTTGGTTCGGGTGCGGGAGCGGGGGCTGCAGCCTCTTCTTCCTTCTTGCGGTTCAGAGCGGCGATACCCTTTACCATAAGGAAGATACAGAAGGCGATGATAAGGAAGTCCACAATGTTTTGGATGAACTGACCATATTTGAGCACAGCTGCTCCTTCGCCTTCACCAAATTGATAGCTCAGGCTTGAGAAGTCAACATTGCCAGTTGCCATACCGATCAGGGGCATGAGAACATCATCAACCAAACTGCTGACAATCTTACCGAATGCACCGCCGATGATAACACCGACAGCCATATCCATCACATTACCTTTGAGCGCGAACGCCTTAAAATCTTGAATAAACGACATAGGAATAAAAGTTTAATAGTTGAAAATAATTAAAAGTTTAAGCGTTTTGAGATTATAAATTGGAATTTTGATTTAGCAATTTCGATGCTTTAGAAATATTTTATGTGTTATCGAGTGCGAATTTAAAAAGATTTTTGTAATTTTGCAGCGCAAAAAGAAGAAAAAGTGGAAAAAAGAGTCATTTTTGTATCAATTTGCCTGCTTTTGACGTTAATTGTGATGGCATGTAAGTCGTCTCACTATTGCAATTGCGGATAACTTCTATCTTCTTTTAACTCCTTATAACTCCAAAAATAAATAGAACAGTAATTATAAACCCAATTTTATTAAAAAAAAAGAAAATGGCAAACGTAAAAGTCGCTATTAACGGTTTCGGCCGTATTGGTCGCCTCGCTTTCCGTCAGATGTTCGAGGCTGAAGGTTATGAAGTAGTCGCTATCAACGACCTCACCAGCCCCAAGATGCTGGCTCACCTGCTGAAGTATGACACCGCTCAGGGCGGTTTCTGTGGCAAGTTCGGTGAGAACAAGCACACTGTAGAGGCTACTGAGAACTCTATCATCGTTGACGGTAAGGAGATTACCATTTATGCAGTGCCCAACGCTGCCGAGTTGCCTTGGGGCAAGATCGGTGTTGACGTAGTTCTGGAGTGCACAGGTTTCTATACCAGCAAGGAGAAGGCTTCTGCTCACATCACCGCCGGTGCCAAGAAGGTTGTCATCTCTGCTCCCGCAGGCAACGATCTCCCCACCATCGTTTACAACGTGAACCACAAGACTCTCAAGAAGGAAGATACAGTTATTTCTGCTGCTTCTTGCACCACCAACTGCCTCGCTCCTATGACAAAGGCTCTGAACGACTACGCTCCCATCCAGAGCGGTATCATGACAACCGTACACGCTTACACTGGCGACCAGATGATTCTCGACGGTCCTCAGCGCAAGGGTGACCTGCAGCGTGCTCGTGCAGGTGCTGCCAACATCGTTCCCAACAGCACCGGTGCTGCAAAGGCTATCGGTCTCGTTATTCCCGAACTGAACGGCAAGCTCATCGGCGCAGCTCAGCGTGTTCCCACCTTCACAGGTTCCACCACCATCCTGCACGCTGTTGTTAAGGGTGAGGTTACCGTTGAAGGCATCAACGCTGCCATGAAGGCTGCCACCAACGAGAGTTTCGGTTACACCGAGGAGAAGCTCGTCAGCAGCGACATCATCGGCATGAAGTTCGGTTCTCTCTTCGACGCTAACCAGACCATGGTCAGCAAGATGGGTGATGGCAACAGCCTCGTACAGGTAGTTAGCTGGTACGACAACGAGAACAGCTACACCAGCCAGATGGTTCGCACCATCAAGTACTTCGCAGAGCTTTAATCGAAAGATAAGCCTTTATACATTGAAAGGGTGCCGTTTCAGACGACACCCTTTCTTTTTTTCATTTTAAAGTCTTTTATTCCTCCCAGCCGAGGGCGCTGGCGCCGAGAACGGCGGCATTGGCGTTCATCAGACCAGAAACGAGGAACTTGGCCTTGCCTTGGAAAATCTTGAGCACGGATTTGTTGTAGGCTTCCTCGATAGGCTTCATGATGAGGTCACCAGCCTTGCAGAGACCGCCGAAGAAGATGAAGGCCTCGGGGCTGGAGAAAGCAGCGAAGTCGGCACAGGCCTCGCCCAGCATCTTGCCGGTGAACTGGAAGATCTCGTTGGCAACCTTGTCACCTTTGCCGGCAGCAATGCTGACGTCGAGAGACTCGATTTCTTCTGCGGGTTTCTCGCGGAGCAAAGAAGGACGCTTGGTGTTAGCAAGGATTTCGCGAGCCGTGCGAGCCACACCAGTAGCGGAGCAGTAAGCCTCCAGACAGCCTGTACGTCCGCAGCCACAGCTACGACCCTTATCTGTGCGGTCCATGACGACGTGACCTAGCTCACCAGCAAAACCGTCACAGCCATAGACGATTTGTCCGTTGATGACGATGCCGCTGCCAACACCTGTTCCAAGGGTAATGACGATGAAGTTCTTCATGCCGCGAGCTGCGCCATAAGCCATTTCGCCCATAGCGGCAGCGTTGGCATCGTTGGTGAGTTTCACGGGAATTCCAGTTGCCTTATTGAACATGTCGGCCAGGGGGATGATGCCTTCGTGTGCCCAAGGAAGGTTGGGAGCGAACTCGATGGTACCGTTGTAGTAGTTGCCGTTGGGTGCACCAATACCCATCCCCTGTACTTGGTCCTTGCCGCCAATCTGTTCCAGCAGGGGTTTTAGACAAGTAACGCCAGCTTCCACAAAAGCTTCAGCAGTTTTGTACTGTTGCGTCTTGATGCTGTTCTCTGCAACAACTTCGCCGCGAGCGTTGACAATTCCGAAAACGGTGTTGGTACCACCCAGGTCCACACCAATCACATAGGGTTTAACTTTGTCCATAGTTGAGTTTTTAGGTTATGAGTTTATTGAGTTTTTGAGTTTTTGAAGTAGTGTAGGGTACCTTATTTGTTATAAATGTGTTCGTTCCCGCACAAAGATATGACTTTTAATTCAAAATTCAAAATTCAAAATTCAAAATTATTTCTTATTCATAAATCTTTCATCTTTCAACTTTCAACTTTTCACTTTTTGTTGTATCTTTGCACCCGCAATATATGATATGGATTGAATCAGTGAATGCCATCGACCTGGCTGTCCGTGGTATGATGGTAGGAATTGTTGCAAGTGCACCGATGGGGCCTGTCGGTGTGCTTACCGTACAGCGAACCTTCAACAAAGGACGTTGGTATGGTTTCGTTACTGGCCTTGGTGCGGCTTTAAGCGATTTAATCTACGCAGTAATTACGGGTTTGGGCATGAGTTTCGTGATGGACTTTATCGAACGCCCTACAACCATACTCTACATCAAGATTCTGGGTAGCATACTGCTTTTCTGTTTCGGAGCATATACCTATTATTCTAAGCCGGTGACTCCGCATAAGTCTAGCGGGAAGCGAGGCAGCCTTTGGCATAATATGTTCACTGGCTTTGTTATTACTGTCAGCAACCCCCTTATTATTTTCCTCTTTTTGGCTCTTTTCGCCCGCGTCGGCTTCGTCGTGCCAGACCATCCAATGGAACAGGCTCTCGGCTATGCTGGAGTTTTGGCAGGAGCTATTGTTTGGTGGCTTTGCCTTACAATGGCGCTCAATAGAATTGGCTCCCGCTTCGATATGAGCACCATCAGCCTGCTCAATCGCCTGCTTGGTCTGTTGGTTATGGTGGGTTCTTTTGTAGGTTTACTCTATATTTTATTCAGATAAAAAAAGACCCCCTAACCCCCTTTAGGGGAATAGATCGTAAATAGTAAATCGTTAAATAGAAAATCCCCTCGATGTTCATCGCCCAAAAACTCAGAAAACAGAGTGTCAGTGCCTATCTCGTATATATGTATCAAGTCGAGGATTTGGTGCGGGCATACGGACTCGATGCCGACCGCATAGCTGCCGAGTATCTGTCGCGCTTCGGCTATGACGAAACGCAGATGAGTGAGGCCAAAGAGTGGTACGAGTCCCTGGCTCGGATGATGCGTGAGGAGGGTAGGGAGGAAAGTGGCCATCTTCGCGTCGTGCAGAACACCCTCGACCTCTTGGAGGACCACCACCGTGAGCTTCTTGCAGATTCCGACGAGCACGAATACCGTGCCGCCTACTACAAGGCTTTGCCTCACATCGTGGCTTTGCGTGCCCAGGGCAACAATAAAGACAAGCAGGAGATGGAGAATTGCATCGATGCCCTCTATGGCGTCACAGTGTTGCGAATGCAGGGGAAAGAGATCTCCACCGGAACAAAGGCCGCGCTCCTGCCCATCAGCGAACTGCTGAAACTGGCAGACCCCCAGCCTCCTTTAGGGGGAGTAATATAAATGAAAGCGATAAGTCATAATACAAAACCTTAAATATCCCTTCCTCCCTCTAAAGGGGGTTCTTTTTATATGAATCAGGAAATAGAACGCCGACGCACCTTTGCCATCATATCGCACCCCGATGCCGGCAAGACAACCCTCACCGAGAAACTGCTCCTCTTCGGCGGACAGATTCAGGTGGCAGGTGCTGTGAAGAGTAACAAGATACGCAAGACCGCGACCAGCGACTGGATGGAAATCGAGAAGCAGCGCGGCATCTCGGTCACAACCTCTGTGATGGAGTTCGATTACTCCCCTTCTGGAGATGCAGAAGGTGCCTACAAGGTCAACATCCTCGACACCCCGGGTCACCAGGACTTTGCCGAGGACACCTTTCGCACTTTGACTGCTGTCGATAGTGCTATTATTGTGGTTGACGGAGCCAAAGGTGTAGAGGCACAGACACGCAAACTGATGGAAGTCTGCCGAATGCGCAAGACCCCCGTCATTATATTCATCAACAAGATGGACCGCGAGGGCAAAGACCCCTTCGACCTCCTCGATGAACTGGAGGAAGAGCTGCAAATCAGCGTCCGTCCGCTCTCTTGGCCCATCAATCAGGGAGCCAAGTTCAAAGGTGTCTATAACATCTACGAGCAGAACCTCAACCTCTTCACGCCCGACAAACAGAAAGTGACGGAGAAGGTCGAGGTCGATATCAACAGCCAAGAACTCGACGAAAGAGTTGGGGAGCGTGATGCAGCCAAGCTTCGCGAAGACCTCGAACTTGTGGATGGTGTCTATCCGGAGTTCAGCGTGCAGACCTATCTCGATGCAGAGGTTGCGCCAGTCTTCTTTGGTTCTGCCCTGAACAACTTTGGCGTACAGGAACTGCTCGACTGTTTCGTAAAAATCGCACCCTATCCACGCCCAACAGTAGCCGAGGAACGAACCGTTACCCCGGATGAACCCAAGTTTACGGGTTTCATCTTCAAGATAACAGCCAACATCGACCCGAACCACCGCTCCTGTATTGCCTTCTGCAAGGTCTGCTCGGGCAAGTTCGTCCGCAATGCACCTTATCTGCATGTCCGTCAGGGGAAAACGCTTCGCTTCTCCAGCCCTACCCAGTTCATGGCGCAACGCAAGGAGACCATCGACGAGGCTTGGCCGGGCGATATTGTCGGTCTGCCCGATAACGGCATCTTCAAGATAGGCGACACCCTGACCGAAGGCGAGAACCTGCACTATCGCGGCTTGCCCTCCTTCTCGCCCGAGATGTTTAAGTATATCGAGAATGCTGACCCCATGAAGACCAAGCAGTTGGAGAAAGGTATCAACCAACTCATGGACGAAGGCGTAGCACAGCTCTTCATCAACCAGTTCAACAACCGCAAGGTTATCGGTACCGTCGGACAACTGCAGTTCGAGGTTATTCAGTACCGATTGGAGAACGAGTACGGAGCCAAATGTCGTTGGGAACCCATCAGTCTCTATAAGGCTTGTTGGGTAGAAGCGATGCCCGGTTATGAGCAGGAGCTTGAGAATTTCAAGAAGCGAAAGCATCAGTATATGGCTCGAGACCGTGAGGGTAGGGACGTCTTTCTTGCCGATTCAGGTTATGTCCTCCAGATGGCTCAGCAGGACTTCGAGCACATTAGGTTCCACTTCACAAGCGAGTTTTGATATGACTCAGAAAGAAATAGCAGAAGACATACGGACCGCTGTGCAGACTCTACGGCAAGGCGGGCTGATCCTTTACCCCACAGACACCATCTGGGGTATTGGTTGCGATGCTGCCAACGAGGAGGCTGTGCGTCGCATCTTCCAACTCAAGCGGCGCGAGGACAGCAAAGCGATGATTTGCTTGGTGGACAGTACAAACCGAATGCAGCGCTACCTCCGTCAGGTGCCCGATGTCGCATGGGATCTCATTGAGTTTGCCGAGAAGCCTCTCACTCTTATTCTAGATGGTGCTGTCAATCTTGCTCCCAGCCTCATTGCCGAGGATGGCACCATCGGCCTTCGTGTGACTCGCGAAAATATCAGCCACGAGCTCTGTTACCGCTACGAGCGTGCCATTGTCAGCACCAGTGCCAACATCAGCGGCGAGCCTTCGCCAGCCTGCTTTGATGAGATTTCGGACGAGATAAAACGGGGCGTTGACTACATCATGCGTTCCCGTCAGAACGACCAGAGCAAAAGCAAACCCAGCCAAATCATCAAGCTGAGCATCGACGGAAGAATACAGATAATAAGAAAGTGAAGAGTGAAGCTCCGCGACTACAATCGCGCCTTGTGCTAAAGCATCCAAGAATTTGCTACCGCCCTGATAAATTTTGAATTTAATTATTTTGAATTTTGAATTATAGGAATTTCATAGCTTACCTCATTCGCTGGCGCCGCAGGCATCTCTCAGACAATGCCTTCGTACTGCTCATCAGTTTCTTCGTCGGCATCTTCACGGCCTGCGCGGGGTTGTTGCTGAAGTGGCTCATCGGCCAAATAGAACATTTCCTCACCCATGAGTTCTCTGAGACGGGAGCCAACTGGCTCTACCTCATCTATCCTGTTGTGGGCGTGTGGCTAACGATGCTCTTTATCCGCTATGTTGTCCGCGATGACATTAGTCATGGTGTCACCAAGATACTTTTCGCCATTGCCCGCAAGCAGAGTCGCATCAAGCCTCACAACACCTGGTCTTCCATCGTGGCTTCCGCCATCACCATCGGTTTTGGCGGCAGTGTCGGAGCCGAGGCCCCCATCGTCCTTACCGGCAGTGCCATAGGCAGCAGCCTTGGACAACTCTGTCGTCTGAGTGACAAGTACATGATGCTGCTCGTGGGCTGTGGCGCGGCAGGTGCTGTGGCGGGCATCTTCAAGGCACCCATCGCTGGACTTGTCTTTGTGATAGAAGTACTGATGATTGACCTTACCATGACAAGACTCCTGCCGCTGCTTGTGTCCTGTGTTACTGCCGTCGGACTCACCTTTGCCGTTACAGGAACCAATCCCATCTTCGAGTTCCATCTGCAGGACGCCTTCTCCGTCAATCGCATCCCTGCCTACATTGCCCTCGGTATTGTCTGTGGACTCGTGGCGCTCTACTTCACCCGTACCATGAACTTTCTCGAGGGTATTTTCCGTCGGCTGAATGGACGTTATGAGAAGCTCGCGCTTGGGGCTGTCATGCTGAGCCTGCTCATCTACCTCTTTCCCTCGCTTTACGGCGAAGGTTACGACCTCATCGCGCTTCTGCTCAACGGTAACGGACAGGCCGATTGGGACACTGCAATGGACCGTTCCCTTTTCTATGGCAGTGACCATTTACTCATATATCTCTTTTTGATTGTTGTCTTCAAGGTCTTCGCCTCGACGGCCACCAACGGCGGCGGCGGTTGCGGCGGTATCTTCGCGCCCAGCCTGTTCCTGGGATGCATCTGTGGCTTCATCTTTTGCCGTCTCTGGAACATGTACGACATCCTGGGTATAGACATTCCCGAACGTAACTTCGCCATGTTGGGCATGTGTGGTTTGATGAGCGGCGTGATGCATGCACCCCTCACGGGCATCTTCCTCATTGCTGAGCTTACCGGCGGCTATGCCCTCTTTATGCCTCTGATGATTGTTGCGACTGGCTCTTATCTTACCATCAAGTCTTTCGAGCCGCACAGCATCTATGCCATGCGACTGGCTCAACGCGGCGAACTCCTTACACACCATACTGACAAATCCATCCTTACTCTCATGAGTATGGACAGTGTCATTCAGCACTACGACCAGGTCCTCTATCCCGACATGAACTTGGGCGATGTCGCTACACAGGTGTCGAGCAGCAAGAACCACGTCTTCCCTGTCGTCAACAGACAGATGCAGTTTGTTGGTGCCGTTTATTTGGATGACATCCGTCATCTTGTCTTCCGTTCTGAGCTCTTCAGGGAATTCTCCGTTTCGCAAATCATGAAACAGCCAGAGGCCCTTCTCTCTGTCAACGACACGATGGACGTTGTGGTCAGTGTCTTCGACCGCACTGGTGCCTGGACGTTGCCTGTTGTCGATGCCGAAGGCATCTTCGTCGGCTTCATCCGCAAGAGCACTATCCTTACGGTATATCGTCAGGTTCTTGCTGACTTCTCAAATGACTAAAGCATTATTGACAATGAATAGAGTACTGCTATCATCGTTTCTGGCTTGTGCAGTTGCAATGGCAACAGCGCAGCAGACCCTGAAGGATGGCGAGATGCCAAAGTTGCCCGCCTTCCCCGAGATTCCCGCGAAACAGCCCATAGGTTCCGTGAAGATGGCGGACAGCAAAACGTTCCCCGATGTCCAGTTGGATATTCCCATCACCGATGGCCCATACAAAGCCAGTTGGGAGAGCATCGAGCAGAACTACCCAGGCACACCGCAGTGGCTGCGCGACGCGAAGTTCGGCATTTGGGTACACTTCGGACCGCAGTCGGCTGGCGAGAGTGGGGACTGGTATGCACGAAACCTCTACAAGGAGGAGCATCATGCCTATCGCAACCACCTGAAGCGTTTCGGCCATCCATCGGAAGTGGGCTACAAAGAGGTGTTGCGCGACTGGAACCCCACGAAGCTTGATCCAGAGTATCTGACCCGTCTCTACCAAAAGGCCGGCGCACGCTTCCTGATGATTCAGGGTGTGCATCACGACAACTACGACCTCTGGGACTCGCAGTATCACCCATGGAACTCCGTGAACATCGGGCCCAAGCGCGACATCCTGCGCGAGTGGGTCGATGCCTGCCATAAATATGGCATGCGCTATGGTGTCACCTTCCACCACGAATACACCTGGTGGTGGTGGCAGACAGCTTTTGGCTCCGACAGGACAGGCGAGCGGGCAGGCGTTCCCTACGACGGTAATCTGACACTGGCCGACGGCGAGGGCAAGTGGTGGGAAGGTTACGACCCGCGTCTGCTCTACGGCATCGACTTGCGCGAATATGAAACAGTGGATGAGATGGCCCATACAGGTTGGTCGCCTCCCAAGGCCGGCATCTTCAGCCACCACTTGGACTACTGCAAGTGGTTTGCCACACAATGGGCGCTCCGCATGATGGACGTCACGGCCCACTATGACCCCGACTTCATCTACACCGACGGCACGGTGCAGGGCCCCTTCACCGGCGACGGCACAGGTACAGGATACAAATGCAACGCCATGCCGACGGTGATGGCCGACTATTACAACCGCGTCCTGAAGAAGCGCGGCCAGGTGGATACCTTCAGCATCATCAAGTTTCGCCGGCCCACTAACGGCGCCGTGAATACAGCCGAGTTCGACTTCCCCGACACCATCAACGCCTCGCAGCCCTGGATTCGCGAGGCACCCGTTGGCGACTGGTTCTATGCCCCCGGCTTCACCTACGATTCCGGTTCTATGATACGCTTCATCATCGAGGCCATCTGTCGCGACGGCAATGCCGCCCTCAATATCCCCATGCGGCCCGATGGCAACATCGAGGACGCTTGCGTCACCATGCTCGAAGAGGTGGGCGACTGGATGAGAATCAATGGCGAGGCTGTCTATGGCAGTAAGGCCTGGACCATCCTTGGCGAGGGTGAGATGAAAGACGGTAAACTCAGGAAACTGCCTGGTGGCGGACTTGGCAAGCATCATGCCGAATTTCTGTTCTCGCCCCAGGATATTCGTTTCACCCAAGGCAAGAACGGCAACCTCTACGCTTTCATGCTCAGCGTTCCCCAGGCAGGTCAGGTAGTCTGCATCCGGTCTGTGGGCAAAGCTGCGGGGAATATCGGGAAGGTCCGTCGCGTCTCACTGCTTGGCTACGAAGGCAGGCTCCGGTGGAAACAGACCGCCGATGCCCTGGAAATCACCTATCCCGCCTCCGCCGCCCTCAAGACCGCAGCAGTGCTCAGGATAGAGTAGAAGTGGCACCACAAGGCGGCAGCTGCTCAATCCGAGAAACTGCCGCCTGATTTGTCAATTATGAGTTTTACTTCATAAGCTTCCGCCTGCGCCTGAGCGCTAGCGAAGAACCGCCTGCGCCTGAGCGCTAGCGAAGTACCGCCTGCGCCTGAGCGCTAGCGAAGAACTTTTTTCCCGTTTTCAATGTATATCCCCCGGGCAGGTTTGCCAGAGAGTTTTCGGCCCTGGAGGTCATACCATTTACCATTTGACGATTTACCATTTAGCGTAGCGCTAATGCCAGTCGTTCCCTTTTCGGGCCATACATCATACAGCACCTCACCATCGCGCTCGAAATGAACAAGCATGGAACGGTAGTGACGTTCTTCGTATTCGTATTCATATGGATAAGTACGAGATATTACTGAATTAAAAGCAAAATACGGATTTGGCGGTCCGAACAGGCACTCGCCATCATTCCATTCTGTAATGCCTATTCCCTGAATAATACGACCGCCTCTCGTATCAGTATATCCCCAATCCCAATATTCATAAGTATTATCCGGAGCTTTGCCATCCAAGTCCACATATTTCAAAGGTCTTACGCCTCCAAAATCTCCTTCCTTAATTTCTTTTATTACGCCAAAGAAAAAATAATAAGGATACTCACCTGTTGAATTTGATTCCATTATATCGCGATAATATAGTCCCTTACCATCGCTCCAATCAAACTGATATATTTCTGATGAGCAGGGAAACTCCAAAAGAGTTCCCCAGCTATCTTCATAGAACAAAGGCACATTGACTTCTATCGTATTATCATACATTCTTTCACGCACAAGTAACGTAAGAGAGTCAGACCATTCAGGGCCATTGCTATATACACACTTCAAAGGTACGTTGTCATATCTATCAAGAAATTCCCCTTGCACATAGTACTCTATTGTTTCAAAGTTTGGAACCCATTCATCGCCGACCTTTGAATACCAATTATTGAACTTCAAGGTATCCAGACGAATCTCTGTCCACTTTGTTCCTTCTGGGAAATATTCTTGGGCAATCTCTTCAATAGCCACAATTTTCCAGAAATCACTCCAGCGCAAAGCGGTTTTGTATTTCTCCAAAGAACTTGCTGGAACATGGAGTGTGGTGTGTTCCTTTATAAAGTATGGGTTAAACGGATATCCATCCCAAACCTCATATTCGACTTGAGTTTTCACACTAGGAGGCTCTTTGGCATAGCAATAGACATCTGTCAGGCTGTTGCAACCATAAAAAGCTTCATCGTCGATGCTTGTCACGCCGTCTGGAATATTGACCGATGTCAGGCTGCTACAGTTCTCGAAGGCTTCGCCACCAATGCGGGTTACACTATTTGGTATAATGACGGATGTCAGGCCGCTGCATTTTGAGAAGGTGCCATAACCAATGCTTGTTATGCCTTCAGGAATTGTGATGGAGGTCAGGCTACGGCAATTAGCGAAGGCAATATTACCGATGCTTGTCACAGCGTTTGGAATAATGATGGATTCAAGGCTGCTGCAATTAGAGAAAGCGGCAATACCGATGCTTGTCACACCCTCGGGAATGCTGACAGATTTCAGACTAGTGCAGTTCATGAAAACATTTTGGTCGATTTCCGTCACACCCTTTGGAATAATGACTGAATTCAAGGCTCTGCAACCTTGGAAAGCCCCGTTGCCGATATTGGTCACGCTCTCTGGAATAGTGACGGATGTAAGGTTCCGGCAATTCCCAAAAGCAGAACCGTCGATGCCTGTCACAGGATAAGTCTTGCCGTTGTAGGTGATAGATTCTGGAATAGATACATTGCCAGAATATAAATTAGACTCATGAAGGTCATCCCGGGTTACTACAGCATTGCCTTCCGAGAGATTGTAGTAGAGGCCGTCAATCTCTGCATCGTAGGCACTTGCCACCAGCGACAGCAATGCCACTAAAATAAATAATAGATTACGTTTCATGGTTCTACCTGTTTTTAAATTTAAAGTTCTTGTCGATTTTGGTTCCAGGATGCAGTCAGAATACTTCAATCCGCCTACAAAGTTACGAAATTTTTCAATATCTTGCATCATTTTTTGGGGGTAAAAGTACTGTTTTTTTTGGGGGGGGTAAACAGCGTTTTGCACTTTTTGCACTTTGTCATAGACTCGATATTACTTTCTCTGCCCCTCAGACAAATATAGCTTTGGCAAGGATGTAGCCAGAAAATCAAGAGCCTGGGGCTGGACATTCCTGCCGACTACGAATGTAGCTACGAGAGCATCAGGAAGATATGCACGCTCTCGTTTATGGACTACGACGCGCGGCGTATGGACATTGTCCGCGTCAGCAAAAACGACCAGGGCGTGTTTTCCCAATGTCGGGAAGTCGCGCTGAAATTGGCTGAAGAACTGGGAAAAGCCAGTCTTCCGCAAGAGTGAGTTTCCCAAATCCTTCCCAAATCCTTCCCAAATCGTTCCAGACCTTCTGGAGCGATTTTTTTATGCCTAATTTTGCACTACCAAACAACGGGGAAAATGGTCAAGCGTTGGACCGTAGGCCTGTCTCACTTCCCCGGTTGGGCGGAGGGGCCCTCGTGTGAGACCGGGGGTATTCCGGAAAGAATTATAATAATGTATACCAAAAATTCAAATTTCAACCGTAACACGGAGCTTTGCGTCGACTTGAAAACCATTCTGATAAGCGACCGCAGGGCAAAAAGACAAAAGGATTACACGGGCGTGCTCACACGCGACAGCAGGGAACACTTCACCTTCATTGAGACGCAGCCCAAAACGACCAAGCGCAACCCGCAGCTCTTCAGGGGAAGGTTCATCACCGTTACCCGCTGGGACGACGGCTCGCTTCACCCGAACTTCCGTCCGATGCCAGAAAACATGAGTGTCAGCAACTATGCCTTCGAGGTGTATCGCGAACTTTATAAAGCACTGAAAGGCCTTGTAGAGAAATAAGTAAAACTGATTATCAGTCTCAGTCTCAGTCTCAATCCAAAATAAAAGGTACATTCTACATCAAAATCCTCTCTTATATTACTTATAACTTATTAATAATTAATTAATTATAATATATAATATATATAAGAGAGGAATGTAGATACCACTTTAAAAAGCGACTGAGACTCTGAGACTGAGACTGCAGACAGCATTAACAAACCATTTAACTTTTTAAAAAGCAATGAATTATAATATCTTTGACCGCGTCGCTCCGACGATGCCCAGCCCTTCCAAGGGCACAGAAATATGCAAATTACTCCTCTCACAGGCCTCAAAAGACATGCGTGAGACGCTTGTTCCGATGGCAATTCCCGCTCTTGCTGCTCATTTGAGTGATGTAAGGTTCATGTATTCTGACAACAAATACTACGAACTTTGTGGCCAAATGGGTCATTTGATAGGGCCTTCGGGTATTGGAAAGGCGCAATTGACTCATCTCATAGAGGCAATAATGCGTTCG